>Ga0209930_1000641_pt1 | contig 74520 bp, 69 predicted proteins | sample ThiBiot_500_biof_2_FD_183948 | JGI IMG/M metagenome (GOLD analysis project Ga0209930, IMG submission 183948) | Wastewater bioreactor microbial communities from Cape Town, South Africa - Thiocy_cont_500_biof (SPAdes) | ecosystem: Engineered > Bioreactor > Thiocyanate-remediating >...
TTTCCTCGAATTCCTGGGGCCGGGCGGCTTCGCCACGCCGGATGACCAGGAGGCGCTGGAGAACTGTCAGCGCGGCTATTCCAACATGCGCGAGGTCGGCTGGAACGACATCTCCAAGGGCATGCCCCGTCAGGGCCCGCCGATGAACGACGACGAGGAGCAGATGCGCTGCTTCTGGCGCCAATGGCGCAGCCGCATGGGAGCCGGTCTGTGAACGGCGACGCGGGCCTGGCTCCCGCCTTGCGCAGCGACCCGGCGGCACTGCGCGGCCGTATCGAGGATTTTCTCTATTTCGAGGCCGACCTGCTCGACGAGTGGAAGGTCGAGGAATGGTTTGCCCTGTTCGCCGAAGGCGCCACCTACGAGGTGCCGCCGACCGGTTCGGACGAGAGCGATTCGGCCTCGTCGCTTTTTTACATCGCCGACGACTATGTACGGCTGCGCGAGCGGGTGGTGCGGCTCACCAAGAAGGAGGCGCATTCGGAGTTTCCGCGCTCCCAGCAGCGCCACATGATCAGCAACGTGCGCGTCATAGCCGTCACCGACGGGGTGGCAGATGTCGCCTGCAATTTCGTCACCTACCGCGCCAAGCGCGGTGTGGTCGATACCTACTACGGTAAGCACCTCTACCGCATCGATTGCCGCACCGAGCCCTTCCGGATCAGGTCCAAGCGGTCCATCCTCAGCATGGACATGCTTTACCCCGGGAAGTTGACTATCATCGTCTGATGCAGACGGGCGTTCAGGCGGCCAATGGCAAGCTGACCAAGGCAGACAAGACGCGGGCGCGGCTGATAGAGGTCGCGACCCGCCTGTTTCAGGAACACGGCACCGACCACGTCACGGTCCGCCGCATCGCCGCGGCGGCGAAGATCGAAGCCGGCAGCATCTACTATCACTTCTCCTCGCGCGACGAGATCCTGCGCGCCGTCCTGGAGCGCGGCGTCGGTGGCGCACGCGAGGAGGTGATGGCGGCGATCGCCGAGGCCGGGGCCGACAGCTCGGCGCTGGTCCGTCTGCGCGCCGCCCTCGGCGCCCATCTCAAATACACGCTACGGCATCACTTTTCGTCGCGGCTCAAGGCGATTCGTCGCCTGCCCAAGCGCTTGCGCGACCACCACATGCAGCAGGAGCGCGACTATGCCGCGATCTTCGCCCGGCTGCTGCGCGAGGCTCAGCGTGAAGACCTGCTGCGCGGCGGCTTCGATCCCTCGGTCGTGCGCATGCTCACCATGGGGGCCCTGACCTGGGTCGCCGAATGGTACGATCCCAAGGGCCCGCTGACCCCCGACGAGATCGCCGACGAGCTGATGGGCGTGCTGACCAACGGGATCGTGAAACCGTAGGTCTTCCGTCAGAAGCGACGTCTCAAACCGTCGCGCCGGCTTTCGGATCCCAGGCCCAGTAGCGGGCCACGGCGCCGGCGTCGACCCGCAGGTCCGTCCCGGTGATCATCGCGGCATCGTCCGAAGCGAGGAAGGCAACCGCCCGGCCGTAGTCGCTGGGCACCGGCAGCTTCTTCATCGGGATGCCCTCCCGGAACGGCCGCATCACCTTGTCGATACCGGGGGGCTTTTCCACCGCGCGGCCCCAGCGCCGGGCGCGCTCGAAGGATTCCGACGGGTCGGTGGCGGTCGGCGTCAGGCTGTTGACCCGGATGCCATGGCCGACCAGCTCCATTGCCGCCGAACGGGTGAAGTTCAGCAATCCCGCCTTGGCGGTGGAGTAGGCGATGTTGCCCGGCTCGCCCTGGTGACCTGCGGTCGAGATGATGTTGATGACGACGCCACCCGGCGCCGCACCGCTTCTGCCCATCATCGCCCGGGCGGCGTGCTTGGTGAACAGGAATGCCCCGCCCAGAATCACGCCGCTCTGCTTATCGAATTCAGCATAGGACATGTCGAGCACGCCCTTCTTGTTGAAGAAGGCGGCGTTGTTCACGAGGATGTCGACGCGCCCGAATGTCCTCAGAACGGCCCCGATCGTCACCTCGACCTGAGCCTCGTCGGTGACATCGCACACCAGCCCAAGCGCCTGGCCACCGTTCTTCGCGATGTAGTCGGCGCAGTCGTGGGCATTGGCGGCGATGCTGTCGACGGCGACGACGATGGCGCCCTCGGCGGCCAGACCTTCGGCGATGCCGCCGCCGATATTCGGGCTGGTGCCGGTGACGATCGCCACCCGACCTCCGAGCTTGGGGGCGGGCTTCATGGCCGGCCTCCCGGCGGCGCGATCAGGAAGGCCTTGGAAGAGTTGAAGATCCAGGTATCGACGAAGCCGGTCTCCCGCGGCTTGCGCTCCAGTGCGCTCATCGCGCCGGCCAGGCATGACCAGTTCAGGATCTCCTGCTGGCCGCTGTCCTCGACCGCCACGCCGGTCATCTCACGCCAGGTCTGCCAGTCGCCGCGTGCCAGGGCCTCGTACATCCGGCGGTCGGCCGGCGTGTCGGGCCACAGGAAGTTGTTCTTGGCCGTCAGGAAGGCGTGGCTCCAGCCGGACGACGCCAGCAGCGCCACACGCCACGGCGAGCGGGCCAGAATGCGTGCCGTCGCCGCCCCGAGGTCGAACAGACGCCGGGGTGTCGGCGCCGGCGGATCGAGGTCGGCTTCGGCGATCTCGCGATCGAACACCGGCAATCCGCCGCGCTGCGCCAGGACCCTGCGGCCGTAGCAATTGATCGCGAACGGCACGATCGGATAGTCGAAGCCCCGACGGTCGTAGTCGAGGTAGAGCACCGCGTTGGTGAAGGCGTGCCCCAGCGGATGATGCAGCGGCTTGTAGGCATAGGCCGTGTCGAAGCCTTCCTCGATCAACTGCGTCGCCAGCATCTTGGCGGCCCGGGGATGGCCCGGCAGGTCGAAGATCTTGTCCGTCTCGCCCCACACATTGCCGGCCGGCGTGGCGAACTTGAAGCGGTCGTAGGCGGCGATGCAGTAGGGCGGCACGACGTCCTCCCGAAAGTTCTCGTACTGGTCGTCGCCCCACATCAGCACGAAGTCGGGCTTGAAGGCATCGAGCGCGGCGCGGGTCTTGGCGAGCCACGTCACCAGCGTCTCGCGATGACGTGCCGCCGCCGCCTTGCCTTCGTCATCTCCCCATTCGACGCGCATCGGCTCGGGCCAGCCTGCGGGCGTTCGCAGTGCTGCGGGCAGCTTCGGGTTCTGCAGCATGCGCTTCAGGATCCAGGCCATGCGCTCGTCCGGACCCCAGAGTGGCGGATAGTGCGAAATACCAAGAGCAAGAATCTCGGCCATGGGCGTTTCCTAACAAATGGTAGATTTTTTGTTTACAAGCAGGACGGACTGTTTTTAACTGAATCGCGACCGGCCCGTCGAGAGGCTGGCGCAGAGGAGGGAACCATGCGCGCATTGATTGCGGCGCTGCTCGCGGCTGGGCTCGTGACATCGACCGGTCACGCACAGGACAAGAAATACGGGCCGGGCGTCACCGACAGCGAGATCAAGATCGGCCAGAGTGCGCCGTTCAGCGGACCGGCTTCGGCCTTCGGTATCTACAGCCGCGTCGAGGGTGCCTACTTCAACGCCCTCAACGAGCGGGGCGGCATCAACGGCCGCAAGATCCGGTTCATCGTGCTCGACAACGGTTTCAGCCCGCCCAAGGCACTGGAGGCGTCGCGCAAGCTCGTCGAGGAGGACAATGTTCTGGCCGAGGTCGGCACTGTCGGCACGCCGACCAACTCGGCCACGCAGCGTTACCTCAATTCGAAGAAGGTGCCGCAGCTCCTGATCTCGGCGGGCGGCAGCAAGTTCAACGATCCCAAGCAGTATCCCTGGACGGTGCCGTTCTATCCGTCGTTCGAGACCGAAGCGATCGGCTTCGCCCGCTATGCCAAGAAGACGCTGCCGGCACCCAAGATCGCGGTGCTCTACCAGAGCGACGACTACGGTAAGGACTTCCTCAAGGGATTGAAAAAGGCGCTGGGCGAGGCCAATGCCAAACTGATCGTGGCCGAGGCGAGCTACGAGCTCACCGATCCGACCGTGGATTCGCAGATCATCTCGCTCGCCGGATCGGGCGCCAATGTCTTCATGAACTTCAGCACGCCGAAGTTTGCGGCTCAGGCGATCCGCAAGGCTAACGAGCTCAATTGGAAGCCCATGCAGTTCATCGCCAGCCCCGGCAGCTCGGTGCAGGCCGTGCTGAAGGTCGCGGGCTTCGACAAGTCGGTCGGTGTGATGACGGCACAGTATTTTAAGGAGCCGGGCGATCCGACCTGGGACAAGGACCAGGAAATGCTCGATTACTTCGCCTTCATGAAGAAATACGCGCCCAACGAATCGGCCTTGGACGCGATCGGCGTGTCGGGCTACGTCAATGCCCAGATGGTCGAGCACGTGCTGAAGGCCGCCGGCAACGAGCTCACGCGCGAGAACCTGCTCAAGAAGGCAACCACCTTGAAGGACGTCACGCTGTCGCTGCTGCTGCCCGGCATCAAGCTCGGCAATACGCCGGAGGATTATCGCCTCTATCATGGCTTCCAGCTCTCGCGCTTCGACGGCAAGGGCTGGGGTTCCGTCGAATATATCAAGGCGGAGTAGCCGGGCGTGTCTCTGGTCGAGCGGACGGGCGGCGAGCGAACGGGCAGGCGCAATGGCGGGCTCGTGCGCGTGCGGCGAGCCAAGCGGCGCACGCAGGCCGAACGGACCGAGGAGACGCGGACCCGCGTCCTCGACGCCGCCGTCGAGGTGCTGCGCAAGAAGGGCTATGCCCATTTTCGCACCGCCGACGTCGCGAAGGCGGCCGGGGTATCGCGCGGCGCCCAGCTCCATCATTTCAGGACCAAGGAGAAGCTGGTCTACGCCACCATGGAGCACGTCTTCCACAACGTGCTCGAAACCAGCTGCAGCCGGGCGCTTGCCATCAAGAAGGGCGACGATCTGCTGGAGAAGGTGATCGACGACGCGCGGGAGTTCTTCTTTTCCACGGCGTTCTTCATCTCGCTCGACATCGCGACCTCGATCAACAGCAAGCGCTTCCGCGAACAGCTCATGGACATGGTGCGCAATGCCCGTCTGCCGGCCGAGCAGGCTTGGCGCCAGGCGTTGATCGCGCATGGCATGCCGAAGCAGACGGCCGACGACGTGCTGTGGCTGACGCTCGGTCTCGTGCGCGGCCTCGCCGTGCGCATGCTGTGGCAGAACGAGCCAGCGCGGTTCGACCGTCTGCTCGGACTGTGGCGGCGAATCATCGAGGACTACATCGGGAAGACGCGCTAACCGGCGGAGGAGACAGCCATGCGCGGATTGATGATGGACGAACCCTTGCTGGTGACCTCGATCATCGAGCATGCGGCGCGCATCCACGGCACGGTCGAGATCGTGGCACGCACGGCCGAGGGGGGTATCCATCGCACCACCTACGGCGAGGCCCACAGCCGCGCCAAGCGGCTGGCCAAGGCTCTGGCGACGCTGGGTGTCCGGCCGGGCGATCGCGTCGGCTCGCTGGCTTGGAACACCCACCATCACTTCGAGCTGTTCTACGGCGTGTCCGGGACGGGCGCGGTCCTGCACACCATCAATCCCCGACTGTTCGAGGACCAGCTCGCCTACATCGTCGACCATGCCGAGGATTCCTGGATCTGCCTCGACGCCGGCACGCTGGCGATCGCCGAAAAGCTGGCGCCACGCACGCCGCGCGTGAAAGGCTGGATCTACATGAGTGTCGATCCCGTTCCGCCGCGATCGAGTCTAGATCTCCTGTCCTACGAGGCGCTGCTGGCGGCCGAGGACGACGACTATGCCTGGCCGAGCTTCGACGAACGCCAGGCCTCGGTGATCTGCTACACCTCGGGCACCACTGGCCAGCCCAAGGGCGTGGTCAACACCCATCGCTCGACGATCCTGAGCGCCCTGGTGATGAGCACGGCCGACATGATCGGCGGTTACCGGTCCGGCGCGCGCGAGGCGGTGATGCCGATCGCACCGATGTTCCATGGCAACGGCTGGCAGATGGTCTATACCGCGCCGCTCAGCGGGCACGCCCTGGTGCTGCCCGGCCGCAATTTCGAGCCCGACAAGCTCTACGAGCTGATGGCGGCGGAGCGCGTCACCATGGCGGCCTGTGTGCCGACCGTGTGGATGACCTTGGTCGATCATCTCGATCGCAACGGCCTGAAACTGCCGTCGATGCGTGCCGCGCTGGTCGCCGGCACGACGCCGCCGCGTTCGCTGGTCGAGGCCCTGGAGCAGCGCCACGGCATCGAGGTGGCGCATTGCTGGGGCATGACGGAGGCGCTCGGCGTCACCAAATGCTCGATGCCGCCCGGTCTCGCCGAGGCGCCCTTCGACACGCGCATCGACCAGAAGCTGCGCCAGGGCAGGGTCGCCTTCGGCACCCGGCTGCGCATCGTCGACGACGACGGCACGGTATTGCCCAATGACGGCGTGGCGTTCGGTCACCTCCAGGCGCGCGGCCCGCTGGTGACCGGCGCCTACCTGAAGCAGGAAGCATCGGTTGTCGATGGCTGGCTGCAGACCGGCGACGTGGCGAAGCTCCACCGCGACGGCACGGTCGAGCTGGTCGACCGCTCCAAGGACGTCATCAAGTCCGGCGGCGAATGGATCAGCAGCGCCGCCATCGAAGGCGCCGCCATGGGCCATCCCGCCGTGGCTCAGGCTGCGGTGATCGGCGTCGCCCATCCGCGCTGGCAGGAACGGCCGCTGCTGGTCGTCGTCCGCCGGTCCGACAGCCAAGTGGCGGCGGCCGAGCTGATCGAGTTCCTGCGTCCCAGGATGGCGTCGTGGTGGCTGCCGGCCGACGTGGCGTTCGTCGAGGCGCTGCCGATGACGGCGACGGGCAAGGTCCACAAGGTGACCCTGCGCCGGCAGTTCAAGGATTACGTCTCCGTGGCAGCCTAGGGAGAAGGCGATGGATTTCGAGTTGCCGGGTGAAGACCATCCCCGCCGCGGCCCGATACGGGCGTGGTTCGAGGCCAATCCCCATCCGTCCGGCCTCGCGCTGGCGCAGGCCGGTTTCGTGGTGCCGCACTGGCCGAAGCCCTGGGGGCTGGAAGCCGACGCCGAGCTGCAGCTCATCATCGACCAGGAGATCAAGCGGGCCGGAGTGCATGTCCCGCGCAATCCGGTCGCGATCAACAACTGCGCGCAGTCGCTGTTGACGCACGGCACCGAGGCGCAGCGCCGGGACTTCCTGTGGCCGGCGCTGTCGGGCGAGCATGTCTGGTGCATGCTGTTCAGCGAACCGTCGGGCGGCTCCGATCTCGGCGCCCTGCGTACGGTGGCGCGCCGCGACGGTGACCACTACGTCGTGAAAGGCCACAAGATCTGGACCTCGCTGGCGCACAAGGCGAAGGTCGGCGTGCTCGTGGCCCGCACCGATCCCGACCAGCCCAAGCACAAGGGCCTCTCGGAGTTCCTGGTCGACATGGACATGCCGGGCATCCGCATACGGCCGATCATCGACATGTCGGCGCACGAGAACGAGTACAATGAAGTCTTTCTCGAAGACGTGCGCATCCCGGCCGACCGTCTTCTCGGCCGGGAAGGCGACGGCTGGGCTCTCTGCACCACACAGCTCCAGACCGAGCGCGTGGCGCTGTCGCGACCCGGCGCCATCTGGGGCCATGGTCCGTCGGCGCGCGAGCTGATCGAAGGTCTTGCCGAGGTCGGCGCCCTCCAGGACGGTGCGCTGCGCGACGAGGCCGCCCAGGTCTATGTCGAGGGCGAGATCCTGCGACTGCTGGCCTATCGCGCGCTAAGCGACCGCATGAACGCCCAGGCACCGGGACCCGAAGGCGCCATTCACAAGATGCTGGCAGCGCCGCACGGCCAGCGCGTCGTCGATCTCGCCAAGCGTTCCCAGGGCGCGCGCGGCATGATCGCCGGCGAAAAGCCATTTCCCTCGCAGCTCGCCGGCGACGATCCCTACGACGATTGGGATCACGCTTTCTGGTTCAGCCAGGCGGTCACCCTGGGCGTCGGCACGCAGGAGGTTCTGAAGAACGTCGTCGCCGAACGCATGCTCGGCTTGCCGCGCGACCTCGACCCGACGGCCAGGCAGCCTTGGTCGGAAGCCCGCCGCAAGCAGCAGATGGGATGAGCCATGAACTTTGCCCTCGCCGACGACCATCTCGTGCTGCGCCAGTCGGCACGCACTTTCCTCGAGAAGGAGATCTCGCTGGCCCGTGTGCTGGTGCCGGGCGCCACCGTCGACGACGCCGGTTACGAGGCGAACTGGAGCAAGATCGCCGCTATGGGCTGGCCCGGCCTGGTGATCGACGAAGCCTATGACGGCCTCGGGCTTTCCTGCATCGACCTCGCCATGATCCTGGGCGAGATGGGGCGGTCTCTGGCGCCGAGCCCGTTCCTCGGCACGCTGTTCGGTGCCTGGGCGCTGCAGCGCGGCGGCTCGGACACACAGAAGAAGAACCTGCTGCCCGGCATCGCCGCCGGCGCGGTGAAGTGTGCGCTCGCTGTTGCCGAATCGCATGGCGCCACCGATGGCCCTTGCCGCGAGGCCTCGGCACGCAAGCAGGGCGTCTCCTGGCGCCTCACTGGCGTGAAGTCGTTCGTGATCGATGCCGCCTCGGCCGATTGGCTGATCGTCGCAGCACACGACGAACAAGCCGGCAGCCGAGCGTTTTTCCTCGTCGAGGCCCATCAGCCCGGCGTGGAGGTGGATCTGCTGCCGTGGCGCGACGTGACACGCCAGGTGGCCGATCTGCGCCTGAAGAACGCCGTCGGCGAGAAGCTGGCGGCGGCCGATGCCGAGCTATGGCCGTGGCTGCGCGATCGCGTGCTGTTTGCCCTGGCGACGGAAAGCAGTGCGGGTGCCCAGCGCGTGATGGAGATGACGGTCGACTATGCGAAGGAGCGCACCGCCTTCGGCCGGCAGATCGGCTCCTATCAGGCGATCAAGCATTCGCTGGCCGACATGCTGGGCCAGGTCGAATGCTGCAATGCCGCCGTCCTCTATGCCGCCTGGGCGCTGTCCGAGGGCGATGCGCGCGGTCCGCTGGCGGCGGCGATGGCCAAGGCCTACACCAGCGACGCGTACATGGCGATCGCCCAGCGCAGCATCCAGATCTTCGGTGCCATCGGCTTCACCTGGGAGATGGCCAACCATCTCTATTTCAAGCGCGCCCGCGCCAATGCCGAGCTGTTCGGCAACGCCCGCACCCAGCGCGCCCGCGTCATCGACATGGTCGAGAAGAAGGCAGCCTGACGGGGGCGGGCCTTGCGGCGAGATCGCTTCGATCTGTAAGGACGCGGCAAGAAACTCTCCCGCATATTCCGGTGTTCGATGGGAAACGCTGGAGGGAGCAAGAGAATGGACCACGGAGAGGGCGATCCGAGCAGGCCCGATGAGCATTTCCTGTCGGCCAGCGCGGCGAAGAAGCAATTTGCCGTGCGACTCGTCGTTCTGGGCTTCGTCGCCCTGTTGTTTCCATCGCTCGCCCAGGCGCAGCAGCCGCCGGGCAAGGCGCAACGGGCCTGGGCCGAGTACCAGCTTTTCGCCCCACAGCGCGCCTTTGCCGTCTCTGCAGACGGCGAGGCCTCGCAATGGTGGGCGGCAGCCGGCGGTGAAGATCCCGGCAAGGCCGCCGAGCAGGCGCTGAGCCGCTGCACAGCGCAAGGCCGGTCAGCCTGCAGCCTGTGGGCCGTGAACAACATCGTGCTGGCGGGACGTGACTGGCGCAGCACTGCGCCGGTGGTGCTGCCACCGATCGGCAGGCTGCGCGCCCAGCCCTTCTGGCAGAACGCCGGCCCCCAGGCCGCCGCGGGCCTGATCGTCTGGAGCCACGGCTACATGGCCGGCAAGGACTCGACGCTGACGCCGCCACAAGCCTGGGTGGGCCAGTTCCTGGCCAGGGGATACGACCTCTACCGCTTCGACCGCGAGTGGATTCGCGACTGGCCGGGCGACGCGACGGCGCTGGCCGACGCCGTTCGCCAGGCCAAGGCGTTGGGGTATCGCCGCGTGATCCTGGCCGGTCAGTCGGCTGGCGCGTGGGTCTCGATGGCAGCCGCGCTGCGTGGCGCTCCGGCCGATGGCGTCATGGCGGTGTCGCCGGCACATCATGGCGAGGTCCGAAGCATGCGCGACAGCACGGTGGCACGCGCTGAATGGCAGCAGATCGTGCGCGGACTCAAACCAGGATCGCGCATCGTTGTGGCGTTCTTCGACGGCGACGATTACGACGTCGGCGGTCGGGGTGACGATGCCCGTGCGGCTTTCGCGCAGTCCGGCGTGCAGGCCGAGGTGATCGACCGCCCGCCGGGCTTCAAGGGACACTTCGGTGGCTCGGACTTTGCCTTCGCGCGGAGCTACGGCGCCTGTCTTTCGGCATTCGTCGAAAGCGGAGCCCGACAGGCACCCTGTGCCGGGCCCTGACCGACACCTCGTCCCGGCAATCGGGAAGCGTCAGGCCGCTTTCTCGACCACGCCGATATAGGGCAATCCGCGGAAACGATGCGCCCAGTCGAGGCCGTAGCCGACCAGGAATTCGTCGCCGGCCTGGAAGCCCACGAAATCGGCATCGAGCTTGGTGCGGCGCTTGCCCGGCTTGTCGAGCAGGGTGCAGACCGAAACCCGCTTGGCGCCGCGCTCGAGCAGGAGGTTCTTGGCGAAGCTCAGCGTGTATCCGGACTCGAGGATGTCGTCGACCAGCAGCACGTCGCGGTCGCGCACGTCGTCGATGATGTCGCGCACGACTTTCACGCTGCCGGTGGTTTCGGTGGCGGTGCCGTAGCTCGAGAGCGTGACGAAATCCATCGACCAGTCGGCGCCGGCGCGGCTGAGCGCGCGGATCAGGTCGGCGGCGAAGACGAAGCTGCCCTTCAGCACCGAGACCACCAAGGTGTCGGGCGCCAGCTTGCCTGCGAGCTCGGTCGCCATTTCGTCGACGCGGGTCGCGATCTCGGCGGCGGAAAAGCGGATGGAGACGGTCGGACGGTTCGGCATGGAAGGCTCGCTAGTCGATGGTCGGCACGATGTTGGTCGTGCCGGCGGGGGGATCGTCAAGCGGCAAGCTGAAGCGTGCCCGTGCGCCCGGCGCGATCGGGCCCTCCGCCAGCGGCACCGTGCGCTCGCCGACGACCTGCTCGCCGGCCCGAAAGGTGAGGCGCAGGCTGCGGGTCGAACCCGCTGCGGTGCCGTTGTTGACGATCTGGCCGGTCACGACGTAACGGCCGTCGACGAAGTCGATGCGGCTCGCCGCGAGATCGAGGGCGAGCTTGGCGCGGCCATTGAGACCCAGCCCCTCGAACCCCAACACCGTCCGCCATTGCGGCGGCAGCCGGTCGCGAAGTTCGCCGCGATAGACAAAGGCGACGGCCCCCAGCAGCACGATCAGGCTGGCGGCGAGACCGAACCAGGTGCCGGCGGAGAGATTGCCCAGCCTTTCCCGCAGTCTCCCCAGGAGCGGCTTGCGGCGCGGCGGCGCCGGCACCGGCAAGCCGGAGCCGGGCGTCGTGGGCTGGATCATGACATCGGGCGCCGGCTCGGGAACGACCTCGGGCGTCTCGGGCCGCGGGATCGGCGGCTCGATTTTCTGGAACCAGCGATGATTGCAGCGAGCGCATTGGACGGTGCGGCCGGTCGGGCCGATCGCCGTCGGATCGACGGCATACCGCGCGCCGCAGTTCGAACAGGAAACGTGCATGATGAGCGGGGAATTCCCCACCAGATGTGCTTGCGGGCGGACATTAGGCTACTAAAACTTGGGTTACAAGCAACACCACTTGCCGACAGACTCTTAATCGATGATTGGCCTCGGGCTGCGCTCCTTCCTCTTCAATGTCGGCTGGTATGCCGGCACCACGATCATCGCCATCGTGGGTGCTCCAATCCTGCTGTTGCCGCGGCGCTACGTCGTGGCGTGGTCGCTGTTCTGGATCGATTTCTGCCTGGGCTGGCTCAAGCTCACCTGTCGATTGACCCATCGCGTGAGCGGCCTGGAGAATCTGCCGGCCGGGCCGGTGATCATTGCCTGCAAGCACCAATCCTCGTGGGAGACCCTGGCCTTTTCACGGATCTTTCCAAGAAGCGCCACGGTGTTGAAACGCGAGCTCCTTTTCATCCCCGTCGTCGGCTGGGCGATGGCGCGCGTCGGCAACATCGCCGTCGAACGCGGCGAGGGCGCGACGGCGCTGCGTGGCCTGGTGCGCCAGGCCAAGCAGACCTTGGCCGAGGGCCGCTCGATCCTGATCTTTCCGGAAGGCACGCGGGTGGCGCCGGGTGCGGAGAGGCCCTACCAGGTCGGTACGGCCGCGCTCTATCGACAGCTCGGCGTGCCGGTCGTGCCGGTGGCACTCAATTCGGGGGTCTTCTGGGGCCGCCGCAGGTTCATCAAGTGGCCGGGCATCATCGACGTCGAGATGCTGCCGCCCATTCCGCCGGGGCTCGACCGCGAAACCTTCATGACGACGTTGCGTAGTCATATCGAAGAAGCCACGAATCGGCTGGTGAAGATGGCCCATCGAGATCGTGGCCAAGATCCTGCAGGATAAGAACAAATAAAGAACAATTTTGTTGATATCGAAGGGCGTGACGCCTACTTTTCGATGATGGAATGGGCTCCGGTCTCCCAGCGAATCTGGGACATGAAATACCGCTATCGCAATGTTTCGGGGCCGCTGGATGCCGACCTCGACGCGACCTTGTGGCGGGTTGCCCGCGCCTTGGCGGCGCCGGAGCGCGACCCCGAGCGCTGGGCCAAGCGCTTCCACGAGGCGCTGGCTGATTTCAAGTTCCTGCCGGCTGGCCGGGTGATCGCCGGCGCCGGCACCGGCCGCACCGTGACGCTGTTCAACTGCTTCGTCATGGGCGCCATCCCCGACGACATGTCGGGCATCTTCGAAAACCTGCGCGAGGCCGCCCTCACCATGCAGCAGGGCGGCGGCATCGGGCACGATTTCTCGACCCTGCGTCCGCAGGGCGCCCCGGTGAAGGGCGTCGGCGCCGACGCTTCGGGGCCGCTCTCCTTCATGGATGTGTGGGACGCCATGTGCCGCACCATCATGAGCGCCGGCTCGCGCCGCGGCGCCATGATGGCGACGATGCGCTGCGACCATCCCGACATCGAAGCCTTCATCGATGCCAAGCGCGACCCGAGACGGCTGCGCATGTTCAATGTCTCGGTGCTGGTCACCGATGCCTTCATGCAGGCAGTGAAGGACGATGCCGACTGGAACCTCGTCTTCGGCGGCCAGACCTTCAAGACAGTGAAGGCGCGCGCGCTGTGGGAGCGCATCATGCGCGCCACCTACGAAGTTGCCGAGCCCGGTGTGATCTTCATCGACCGGGTGAACCGCCGGAACAACCTGCATTACTGCGAGGACATCCAGGCTACGAATCCATGCGGCGAGCAGCCGTTGCCACCCTACGGCGCCTGCCTCCTGGGCTCGATCAATCTCGCCGCGCTGGTGAAGAACCCGTTCGCGGCCGACGCGCAACTCGATCTCGAGGCACTGGAGCGTCTGGTGCCGACGGCGGTGCGCATGCTCGACAATGTCATCGACGTGTCGCGCTTCCCGCTGCCGCAGCAGGAGAAGGAGGCCAAGGCCAAGCGCCGCATCGGGCTCGGCGTCACCGGCCTCGCCGATGCGCTGATCTTCTGCGGCGTGCGCTACGGTTCGCCCGACGCGGTGCGGCTGACCCGCGAATGGCTGGGGGCGGTGCAGCGTTTCTCCTATCTCGCCTCGGCCGACATCGCCGCCGAGAAGGGCTTCTTCCCGCTCTACGAACGCACGCGCTTCCTCTCGGGCGAGACCGTGCGGGGCCTGCCGGAGGAGGTGCGCACGGCGATCGGCCGCTACGGCATCCGCAACGCGCTGCTGAACTCGATCGCACCCACCGGCACGATCTCGCTGCTCGCCGACAATGTCTCCTCCGGCATCGAGCCGGTCTTCGCCTTCAGCCATGTCCGCCATGTGCTGCAGCCCGACGGCTCCAAGCGCGAGGAGAAGGTCGAGGATCACGCCTTCCGCACCTGGCGCGCCTTGCGTGGCAACGAGGCGCCGCCGGCCGAGGTGTTCGTCGATGCCCAGACGCTCACGCCCGCCGATCATCTGGCGATGCAGGCGGCGGCGCAGGCCTTCGTCGACAGCTCGATCTCCAAAACCATCAACCTGCCGCGCGACATCTCCTTCGAGGCCTTCAAGACGGTCTACGAGGAGGCCTACGCGCAGGGCTGCAAGGGCTGCACGACCTACCGGCCGAACGACGTGACCGGTGCAGTGCTCGAAGTGCGGCCGGCCGAAGCGGCTGTGCCGACCGAGCCGCGGGCCGCCACCTTGATCCCGGTGGACGAGGCACCCAAGGCGCTGGTGCCGGCACCGTCGCGCGATCCTGCCGTCGTCTATATCGCCCAGCCGCTCGATCGGCCGGAGGAACTGCCGGGCCGTACTTACAAGATCAAATGGCCGGGCAGCGACCATGCGATCTACATCACCGTCAACGACGTGATGCAGGATGGCCGCCGTAGGCCGTTCGAGATCTTCATCAACTCCAAGAACATGGAACACTACGCCTGGACCGTGGCGCTGACGCGCATGATCTCAGCCGTGTTCCGGCGCGGTGGCGACGTGTCGTTCGTGGTCGAGGAACTGAAGGCGGTGTTCGACCCGCGCGGCGGCCAGTGGATGGAAGGCCGCTACGTGCCGTCGCTGCTGGCGGCGATCGGTGGCGTGATCGAGCGCCACCTGATCGAGATCGGCTTCCTGACGCCGGCCGAATCTCCGCGCCTGACCGACGTCGTCGAGCAAAAAATGCGCCTCGCGGCCGGTACGCGCGAGGCGGCCGGTGGCGGTGAGGGTGCGGTGCCGACGGCGGCGATGGGGCAATGCCCCAACTGCGGCGCCGCGGCGCTCACGCACCAGGAAGGTTGCGACGTCTGCCTCAACTGCGGCTATTCCCGCTGCGGGTGAGATCATTGGACCGCGGAGCTGGAACTCCGCGGTCCAACGCCCCCTCAGCCCAACTCAAGCTCGATGCCGGCCGACTTGCTGACGCCGGCCCACAGCGTGGCGAAGTCGCCGACAAAGCGCGTGTAGTCGGCGGGAGTCATCGGCTCGTCGCCCGGCAGCAGAACGACTTCCTTGAAGCGCTCGATGATGTCGGGCGCCCTGTAGGCCTTCTGCAGTTCCTCATAGAGACGCGTCACGATTTCCGGGGACATGCCCTTGGGGCCGGAGACGCCGACCCAGGTCGACGTCGTCATCCTGGGAAAACCCTGCTCGGCGAAGGTCGGCGCATCGGGATACAGGTCGAGCCGCTTCTCCGAGCTGACCGCGAGCAGGCGCACCTTGCCGGAATTGATATGCGGCACGTTGGTGGTGATCGGGTCGAACATCGATGGAATGGCACCAGCCAGCATGTCCTGCAGGGACGGCGCCGAGCCGCGATAGGGGACATGCTTCAGGCGGATGCCGGCGAGGCTCGACAGCAGCTCGCCCATCAGATGGGTGTTGGAGCCGATGCCCGAGCTGCCGAACGCCACCTGGTCGGGCCGCGCCTTCGCGTCGGCGATGTAGTCGGCCAGGGTCTTGTAGGGGGCGGCCGCCGGGACGATCAGCACGTTGGGCGTATGGCCGATCAAGGTCACGTGGGTGAAGTCGGTCACGACGTTGTAGGGCAGCTTGGGATAGATGCCGGGCGCGATGCCCAGTGGCGAGGCGTGGGAGATCACCAGCGTGTAGCCGTCGGGCGCCGACTTGGCGGCGAGGTCCGAGCCGATCGTGCCGCCGGCGCCAGGCTTGTTCTCGACCACGACCTGGGTGCCGAGCGCTGCGGCGAGCTTGGGCGCCAGGATGCGCGAGATCGTGTCGGCGGTGCCGCCGGGCGGAAAGGTGGCGATCAGCTTGATCGGACCCTTGGCCGGCCAGCCGGGGCTTGCCTTCACGGCGGGTGCGGCAAGTGAGCCTCCCAGCAAGGCGGCCGAACCGGCGAGAACTGTGCGACGGGTGAGTTTCATGAGGCGCTCCGTTTCCTCGGGCGCGCCGCATTTCGAACGGTCCATTCTGGACCCGACGAGGGGCGCGTTCTGTCCGAAGCCCTGCAAGCGATATGCCAGCCGCGTGATTCGGCCCTTGATTTGCCATATGACTGACCGCAAATCCGGCCCAACTGAGGAGACGAGTGGATGATGCAGCGGGCAATGCGGCGGGTAGTCCTGGCGGCGGCTGTTCTCGGGAGCGGTGCGGCACTTGCCTATTCACCGGCGATTCTGGCGCAGCCGCTGCCCAGCTCGCGGGCAGATCTCGCTTATTCCTATGCGCCGCTGGTCAAGCGCGTGTCGCCAGCCGTGGTCAACATCTACACGACCACCACGGCGCGCGTGCAGCGCCGCCTGACATTCCCGTTTCCGGGCATGCCGGTTCCGCCGCAGGCCGGCGAGCGGCTACAGAACTCGCTGGGGTCGGGCGTGCTGGTGAAGGCCGACGGGCTGATCGTGACCAACGCCCATGTCGTGCGTGGCGCCGACGAGATCCGGGTCGTGCTGGCCGATCGCCGCGAGTTCGAGGCCAAGCTGGTGACGCAGGACGAGCGCTTCGACCTCGCCCTGCTGCGCATCGAGGGCGACAGTGAGAAGTTCCCCTATCTCGAGCTGCGCGATTCCGATTCGATCGAGGTCGGCGATATGGTGCTGGCGATCGGTAATCCCTTCGGCCTCAACCAGACGGTGACCAGCGGCATCGTTTCGGCGGTGGCCCGCAGCGCTGGCGGCGTGAACGATTCCAACTTCTTCCTGCAGACCGACGCGGCCATCAATCCCGGTAATTCGGGTGGCGCGCTGGTCAGTCTCGACGGCCGCCTGATCGGCATCAACACGGCGATCTACTCGCAGACCGGCGGTTCGGTCGGCATCGGCTTCGCCACGCCCTCGAACATCGTCGAGCGCATGATCGCCACCGGCACGCAGGGCGGCCGCATCGTCCGGCCATGGCTCGGCGTCAGCATGCAGCGCGTGACGCCCGACCTTGCCGCCGGGTTCGGCCTGTCGCGGCCGGCCGGCCTGATCATCAAGGAAGTCTTCTCGAACGGTCCGGGCGCGGAGGGCGGCCTGAAGCGCAACGACGTCATCATCGGCATCCGCGAGCAGGTGATCGACGACGAGGCCGGGCTGCGCTTCCGCCTCTCGACCCTCAATGCCGGCGTGACGGTGCCGGTGAAGGTGGTGCGCGCCGGCAAGGAGGTCGTCGTCAACGTCAAGCTCGCTTCCCCGCCCGAGGACCCGGTGCGTGACAAGGCGCTCCTCGAGGGCCGCCAGCCGCTGTCCGGCGCCACGGTCGTCAACATGTCGCCGGCAGTCGCCGAGGAGATGGGGCTGGCTGAATGGCGACCGGGCGTCGTCATCACCGAGGTCAAGCCCGGCGCCTATGCCGGCCGCTTTGTGCGCCAGGGCGACATGATCCTGGGCATCAACGGCCAGGACGTGAAGAACGTCGCCGAGCTCAAGAAGCGCCTCGAGGCGGGGCCGGTCGGCAGCGTCAGCATCGGCCGCGACGGCATGGTTTCCACCGTTCAGTTCCGCTGACACTATGCTGACGATGCCGACAGGGCCGGTCATGCTAGCCTCGTCCCATGCCGGCTGAACTCTTCGCCTCGCTCGCCCCGACGCCGCTTGCCGAGCGCCTGCGGCCCAAGGTGCTGGGCGAGATCCTGGGACAGGATCATCTTTTGGGGGCGGAAGGGCCGCTCGGCCGCATGCTGGCCGCCCGCAAGCTCGGCTCGCTGATCCTGTGGGGGCCGCCGGGCTGCGGCAAGACGACGATCGCCCGCCTGCTCGCGGAAGCGACCGACCTGCATTTCGAGCCTCTTTCGGCGGTTTTCTCCGGCGTTGCCGATCTGCGGCGCGTCTTCGAGGCGGCCCGCCAGCGGCGCAAGGACGGCAAGGGGACCCTGCTGTTCGTCGACGAGATCCATCGGTTCAACCGCGCCCAGCAGGACGGCTTCCTGCCTTATGTCGAGGACGGTACCGTCACCCTGATCGGCGCCACCACCGAGAACCCGTCCTTCGAGCTGAACGCCGCGCTCCTGTCGCGCTGTCAGGTCCTGGTCCTGCGCCGCCTCGACGAGGGGGCACTCGGCGCGCTGCTCGATCGTGTCGAGGCAGCGCTTGGCCGGCCGCTCCCGGTCGACCGGGCCGGCCGCGAGGCGCTGTTCGCAATGGCCGACGGCGACGGTCGCTACCTGATCGGCATCGCCGAGCAGCTGGCGCAGCTCAAGGAGAAGGGGCCGCTGCCGCCGGCGCGACTTGCCACCCTGCTGCAGAAGCGTGCGCCGCTCTACGACAAAGGGCAGGAAGCGCACTACAACCTGATCAGCGCGCTGCACAAGTCGCTGCGCGGATCGGATGTCGATGCCGCGCTCTACTGGTTCGCACGCATGCTGGATGGCGGCGAGGATCCGAAATACATCGCCCGCCGGCTGGTTCGTTTCGCGGTCGAGGATATCGGCATGGCCGACCCGCAGGCGCTCAGCCAGACGCTTTCCGCCTGGGAGACCTACGATCGGCTGGGCTCACCCGAAGGCGAGCTCGCGATCGCCCAAGCTGTGATCTATCTCGGCACGGCGCCGAAATCGAACGCAGGCTACATGGCCTTCAGCGCCGCCAAGCGCGCCGCCAAGACCCATGGCTCGCTGACGCCGCCCATGCACATCCTCAATGCGCCGACCAAGCTCATGAAGGAGATCGGCTACGGCAAGGGCTACGAGTACGACCACAGCGCAGCCGACGGCTTCTCCGGGCAGAACTACTTTCCCGACGGCATGGCGCGCGAGGAATTCTATCAGCCGGTCGAGCGCGGCTTCGAGCGCGAGATCCTGAAGCGCCTCGACTACTGGAAGAAGCTCAGGGAGAAGAAGCGGTCTTAGGTTTCTTGGACCGCGGGCCTCAAAGCGCGGGGGTTACCCCGCGCGGAGCCCGCTCATGAATGCGGGTCTGGAGACCCGCGGTCCAATGATTAGGGAGCCAAAGACTAAGGCTTCGCCATCGCCTTCACGACGCGGCGGTCGCGGCCGTAGACGTCGTCGCGGAACGTCGGCACGCCGTCGGCACTGGCCGTCACGGTGCGGTAGGTCACGTAGAGCGTGACCGGCTCGGGGAAGGTGTAGTGCGCCTGCTGGCCGGCCTGAATGACGGCCTGCACGCGGTCCTTGCTGAAGTTGCTCTTGCCGTTGAACACCTTCTCCACGAAGTCGAGCGGGTTCTGCAGCCGGATGCAGCCATGGCTGAAGTTGCGGCTACCCTCGGTGAACAGCCAGCGGCTCGCCGTGTCGTGCATGTAGATGCCGTACTTGTTGGCGAACGGGAAGAAGATGTAGCCCAGCGCATTGGCTGCCCCTGGCTCCTGGCGGATGCGGTAGGGGAAGGCCTTGGGATGCACCGAGTTCCAGTCGACCGTGTTGGGGTCGAGCTCGGTATCGTCCGACCAGTTTTCGAAGATCTTGAACCCGCTGCCGGCCAGTGCATTAGGGTCGCGGCGCAGGAGCGGCAGGTACTCCTCGCCGGAAATCGAGGTCGGCACCGTCCAGTAGGGGTTGGTCTGGAAGCCGCGCATCACCGACTGGATCTCGGGCGTCGGATCCTTGGGCGTGCCGACGATCACCAGGCTCTGGAAGGCGAGCTTGCCCTGATCGACGAAGACCATCGAGTAGTCGCCGGTGTTCACGTAGACGTAGCGGCTGCCGAGATCTTCCGGCAGCCAGCGCCGGCGCTCGAGGTTGGCGACGATCTGCTCGATGCGCTCGTCGACCGTGGTGTTGAGCGAGCGAATGGTCTTGGCGCCGATCACGCCGTCGACCGAGAGGCCCTTGGTCTCCTGGTAGGACTTGATCAGTGCGACCAGGGCATCGTCGTAGAGATCGGGCGAGGTGCCGGCGGTGGGCTCGGGCACGGAGAAATCGAGCTCGACGAGGCGCTTGCGCAGCAGGCCGACGCGCGGGTCGGTCATGCCCGGCTTCAGCGCGGCACCGTCGGGAATTGCGGTATGGCCGATCTTGCCGCGCTTGTCGCGCCAGTTCGCCAGGGCCTTCTGCAATGCCGGGTAGTCCCCCTTGGGCGGCAGCGACTCGAGATAGGCGGCGAAATCAGGGGCCTCGGCGGCCGCTTTCAGCAGATCGGCCTTGTCGACCTTGCGCTGCTGGATGTCGATGTCCTTGTCGACCCTGTTGGCGCGGACACGGCCTGTCGAGACGTCGCTGGCATAGGCGGTGAAGGCGGCCCCGAGCAGCGCTTCGGCGGCGGTCGGATCGGCCCCTGGCACCAGCGCTTTCTCGACCTCGGCGACGTTGTACCAGGCGGGGTCGAGGCCGTGATCGCCCGAGGCTCGCAATGCCTTGAGCAGCGCTTCGGCGCGCGCCGTTGCGACACTCGATCCGGTCCATAGCTGGCCGGTTGCATGGCTGGGAGAGGCTCCCCAAAGGGAGGATAGGAGCGCCAGAGCGATGGCGAGAAAGTACGTGCGGATCACACCCAAGGTATAGCCGTACGTCGCCGATTCGTCTATCAGCCCACGAAGTCGTGACTCCGCAAAAAGCCAATGAAATCAGCACTTGCGCGTTGCTTCAGCGCCACAGTCCCGCCGCCGGCGCGGGCACCCCGGGTGACGCAATTGAGGCGCGCCCAGGCCTGGAATTCCGGCTCGCTCAGCGCCAGGCCGAGGGCCGGCACGAAGTGGCGCCCGTCATCCTCTATGAGGTTGCGGCAGCACGACCAGTTCTCGGCATCTTTGATGTCGAAGACCGGCCCGATCGACTCCCAGCCGTGATGGGCGGCGCCGTAGACCTTCACCTTGATGCGCTCGTTGCCCGCGAGCCTCATGCGATTTGCATACTCGACCGCCAGCTCGGCCGGCGTGTAGTCGTCCCGGGCGGCCAGCATCAGGAACATCGGCCGACCATGCGTGGTCGGGTCGCGATGCTGGGCCGTGGCGCCGGGGCAGATCGCGACATGCAGGTCGAAGAGGTGCGGAAAGCCGTCACGCCAGCGCTGACGCACGGCGATGGCGGCGTTCAATGTCGCCACACCGCCCTTGGAGACACCCATGACGCCTATCCGCGTCGGATCGAGGCGCGCGTCGCGGCGCAGCAGGGCGAGAGCGGCAAAGGCATCGCCTTCCATCTGCGCGGCCGAGACCAAGGTCTGGTCGGCGACGGTACGTCGCACGCCGCGTCCGGTGAAGCTGTCGACGATCAGCGCGGCGACGCCTGCCTGCGTGAGCAGGTCGGCATAGTAGTGCTCGCGGTGTCGCTGCACGCCCGCACTGCTGGTGAGGATCACCATGCAGGGCGCCGGGCCGTTCGATTGCACGGGAAGATGCAGGCTCGCCGTCACGGTCGCCGGCCGGCTCGCGGCCGGGTGATCGAAGGTCAGCGTGGCGAACGACACCGATTCCATGGACCCTGTGTAGCTTGTCCCGTGGTGCGATTTCCAATCAAGAGGAACCGACTTGTCATGGATATCTCCGCCTTGGGCATCGCGCCTTCGAGCGGTTCCAGTCGACGGCGCGATGCTCTAGGTTGCGCGCCATGAGCGATCCCCCCATCTCCGGCGGCACCCGTGGCCAGGTCCAGCTTCGCGCCGTCTCCGAGGATGAGGCGGGGCTGAGGCTCGACCGTTGGTTCCAGAAGCATTTCCCCGATCTCAGCCACGGCGCCCTGCAGAAGCTGCTGCGCACCGGACAGGTGCGCATCGACGGCAAGCGCGCCGAGGGCAAGGATCGCGTCGAGCCCGGCCAGACGATCCGTCTGCCGCCCGGCGTTTCGGCCGCGCCGCCGTCCCCGTCGCGCACCAAGCCGCGGGCTGCGCCGGCCGTGTCGGAACGCGATGCGGCCGAGATCCAGCGCATGGTGATCCATCGCGACGATCATGTGATCGTGCTCAACAAGCCGCCGGGGCTTGCGGTCCAGGGCGGCAGCGGGACGGAGAAGCATGTCGACGGCATGCTCGATGCGCTCCGTTTCGGCTACGAGGACCGGCCGCGCCTGGTCCATCGGCTCGACAAGGATACCAGCGGCCTGCTGCTGATTGCCCGCACGGGGCAGGCAGCCAAGCGGCTGGCCGAGTCGTTCCGCGACCGCGAGACCGAGAAACTCTACTGGGCCGTGGTGGTCGGCGTGCCGCCGCGCCGGGAAGGCACGATCGACCTGCCGCTCGCCAAGCGGCCGGGCGCGCGCGACCGCGAGCTGATGCAGGTGGACCACGAGAATGGCCAGAAGGCGCTGACGCATTTCCGCGAGATCGACCGGATCGGCAAGCGGGCGGCGCTGCTGGCAATGTGGCCGCGCACCGGGCGCACCCATCAGCTGCGCGTTCACTGTGCGGAGATCGGCTGTCCCATCTTGGGTGACCGCAAGTATGGCGGTGAGGAAGCGCTGCTCTCGGCGGTCACCGACGCGCGTCGCCTGCATCTTCATGCCCGCCGGCTGACCCTGCCGCATCCGTCGGGGCGCGGTGAGCTCAAGGCCGAGGCCGAGTTGCCACCTCACTTCCGCCGCACCGTTGAGGCATTGGGCTTCTCTACGGACGGTGTTTGAGCGAGAATCGGTCAGCATGCGGATTCCCTGGAGGCGGCTGGCCTTGATTGCGGCAGCGGCGGTTCCCATCGCCGCGATCGGCGGCGTGGCCTGGATCGCCACGCGCGACCTCTCGCGTTACCAGGCGAAGCTCACCGACCAGATTCGCAAGGTGACCGGGCGCGAGCTGGCCGCGCGCGTGCCGCTCAGCATCAAGCTGGGCAGCGAACCTGCCATGGTGGCGGAAGGCGTCACGCTCTCGAACGCCTCCTGGGGATCGCGCCCCGACCTTGCCCGCGTGCAGCGGGTCACCCTTTATCTCGATCCGTTCTCCCTGCTGCTGGGCGAGATCAAGATCGGCCGCGTCGTGCTGGAAGGGGCCGACATCCTGGTCGAGCGCAACGACGTCGGCGACACCAACCTCGAAATGCTGCCGCCGCCCGACGGTTCGGGGCCGCATCCCGGTGAGAACCGCTCGTTGCGCATGCGCACGGCACCGATCTTCCCGTGGATCAATCTAGTCGATGTAAAGGACTCGGTTCTCACGATCAGTGACGGCGGCGGCCGGCCGCCGGTGGTGGTCGAGATCGCGAAGGCCACTTTCAAGGCACCAGCGCCCAATCAGACCTTGCAGATCGAGGGTCGTTTTGCGGCACCCCAAGCGGTGCCGCTCGAGCTCACCGGCAACGCCGGCTCATTCGACGGCTGGATGCGCGGACTGCCGGGCAACATCGACCTGCAGGGTGAATTTGGCGGTGGAAAGATTGCCATCAAGGGCGGCGTTGGTGTCAAAGGCACCACGCTTCAGGTCACAGCGGACGGGCCCGACGTCTCGGTCCTGGGCCCTTATGTACGGCTGCCGGTGCCCGCCGGCGGACCCTATTCGCTGAACGCCAAGGGCTCGACCCAGCGCAACGGCTTCAAGGTCGAGGTCCCGGCGCTCAAGGTCGGCTCGAGCGAGCTGTCCGGCGAGGCGTTGTTCCGTGTCGACCGCAAAGGCACGGCGACCATCGCCGTGAATGCCGATATCAGCCGCCTCGACGTTTCCGAGCTGCGTGCGCCGCCGTCGGCGGCACCGGCCCAGCCGGCGACGTCACCTGCCCAGCAGCGCCTCGTCCCCGCGATGCCGTTCTCGGCGAGCTGGTTCGGCCGCTCGGCGCTTTCGGTATCGGTTCGCCTGGGCGAAGTGGTGGGGCTCGGCGCCAAGATGCAGAACGCGTCGGTGACCTTGTCGTCGGGCGAGCAGCGCTTCACGTTCCGGGCTGCAGGCAGCGTCGGCGGCGGCTCGGCCGGCATCGATCTCATTTACGATCCGACGGGCCGGCTGGGCCAGACGACGCTGACAGCGACGGCCAACCGCGTGTCGCTCGGCGAGCTGTCGACCTTGCTGGGCCTCGATCTTGGCCTGCGCGACGCCGTGGCCGACATCGACCTGCGCCTGCGCGGCAGTGGCCGGACGACGCGCGACGCGCTGAACTCGGCCAGTGGCGCCGTCGATATCGGCATCGCGAAGGGGGTTTGGCCGAACAGCCAGCTCGTGAACTGGCCGGCCGAGACCCAGCGGCTGCTGGGCGCGTCGGACGCCGGCGTGCCGTTCAACTGCATCGCCGGCCGCTTCGAGGTGAGCAGTGGCGTCGCCAACCTGCGGCGGATCGTTGTCGACACGCCGCGGGCCGTCCTGATCGGTGGCGGCTTCGTCCATATGCGCACCGAGGGCTGGGAATTCATCGTCGCGCCGGAAGCCCGCGACGCCCACGGTGCGGCGCTTGCCTCGCCGATGCGTATCAAGGGCGGAGCAGGGCGCCAGACCGCCAGCGCCCTCGACCCCAACCTGTCTAAACTGCTGGTCGGCGGCGGCCCGATTCCCAGCCTGGTCGCCCAGATCACGCAGGCAGGCCGCCAGGCAGGAGCGAATGCCTGCACGGTGGTTGCATCTCGGATCGAGGCACTGCGACCCGGGCTGCGTGCCCAGCTCCCAGTCCCTGCAGTTGACGTGCGGCAACGCGGCGGCCGGCCGGCGCACAGCCAGACGCCCGGCCCGCAACGCAGTCCACGCTGACGCCCGGCCGGCGTTCCTCGCCGGCTTTCGGCGTTCGGCCCCTTGTCGTCGACGGGCACAGACGTGTAATGCCGTCGCCACGTGCGGGCCGGTGCAACGGGATTTCGCACCGTGGCCCCCTCTTGTGGCCACCTCCTCATGGCCATTGCGAGCTGAACAAAGCCTGGCGGATGAAGCGCTTTTATAAAGAAACGGCGGTTGACGCCGCCGAGGGCGGCTTTCGCGTGCTGCTCGACGGCAGGCCGATGCGCACGCCGGCGAAGGCTGTGCTGCTCGTGCCGACCGAAGCGCTGGCGGCCGCCATTGCTACCGAATGGGGGGCAGTGCCCGAGAAGGAAGAGATCAAGACCGGCCTGCTGCCGCTCACGCGGCTGGCCGCCACCGGCCTCGACCGCGTGCCGGGACAGCGCGAGCAGGTGATCGAGGACACCGCGAAATATGCCGGCTCCGATCTCCTCTGCTACCGCGCGAACAATCCGATCAGCCTGGTCGAACGCCAGACGGCGACCTGGCAGCCGCTGCTCGACTGGGCAGCCGAGCGCTACGGCGCGCCGCTCCTTGTTGTGCAGGGCATGGCCTTCGTCACCCAGCCTGCCCAGTCGCTCGCCCGCCTGCGCGCGGCAGTGGCGGCGCATGGCGACTTGGCATTGTCCTCGCTCTACAACCTCACCCATATCGCCGGTTCGCTGATCGTGGCACTCGCCGTCACCGAACGGCATCTGACGGCAGAGCAGGCGTTTCAGGCGGCCCAGCTCGACGATCTCTATCAGATCGAGCGCTGGGGCGACGACCCGCTGGCCATCGAGCGACGGGACGGCGTGTGCCGCGACATCGCCGCGGCGGCGCGGTTTCTCGAGCTGCTGGGAGACGCGCGGCTGCGCGATGCTGCCGGCCACAATGAAGGCAAGGGGGAAGCATGACGCCAGGCAGGAAATTCCGCGACGTGCTTGCAGCCAAAGGCCTGGTCGAAGCCATGGCCTCGCACAGTCCGCTCTCCGCCATGCTCGCCGCCGAAGCGGGCTTCGATGCGATCTGGGCCAGCGGTTTCGAGCTCTCGGCGATGTATGGCGTGCCGGACGTCAGCATCGTGTCGATGACCCAGCATCTCGACATGACGCGCGCCATGGCCGACCGGTCGGGCCTGCCGGTCGTGGCCGACATCGACACCGGCTTCGGCAACGCCATCAACGTGCTCTATGCGATCGAGCAGTACGAACGGGCCGGCGCCGCGGCGATCGTGATGGAGGACAAGAGCTTCCCCAAGGTCACCAGCCTGATCGCCGGTGGCCGCCAGGACATGGTCCGCATCGAGGAGTTCCAGGGCAAGATCGAAGCGGCGCGGTCGGCACGACGCGATGCCGACCTGGTGATCGTGGCGCGCACCGAGGCGCTGATTGCAGGCCTCGGGCAGGACGAGGCGCTGAAGCGGGCGCGCGCCTACGAAGCGGCTGGCGCCGACATGATCCTGGTGCACTCCAAGCAGAAGACCCCGGACGAGATCGAGGCGTTCGTGCGTGGGACGGCAAGGCGCCGATTGCCCTGGTGCCGACCGCCTATCCGCAGATGACGGTGGCGCGCGTGCGCGAGCTCAAGAAGGTCGGCCTCCTGATCTGGGGCAATCACGCGATCCGTGCGTCGGTCGGTGCCATGCGGGCGACCTTCGCGCAGATCCGCAAGGACGGCGGCATCCATGGTGTCGAGAGCAGCATCGCCACCGTCGAGGACGTGTTCGATTTGCAGGGAATGCCTGCGGTCAAGGACAACGAGAAGCGTTTCCTCCGCTAGACGCGGTGGCGATATTGGCCGAAAACTGCTGGCAAGGGGCCGGAGATACGAATGCAGAAGATGTTGGAAGAGCTCGAACTGAGGCGCGCGGCAGCACGCAAGGGTGGTGGCGAGCGCCGCGTCGAGGCGCAGCACGCCAAGGGCAAGCTGACGGCGCGCGAACGCATCGATGCTTTGCTCGATCCGGGATCGTTCGAGGAATACGACATGTTCGTCGAGCATCGCTCGATCGACTTCGGCATGGAGGCGCAGAAGATCCCCGGTGACGGCGTCGTCACCGGCCAGGGCACGATCAACGGCCGCCTGGTCTATGTCTTCAGCCAGGACTTCACCGTGTTCGGCGGCGCGCTGTCGGGCATGCACGCCGCCAAGATCTGCAAGATCATGGACATGGCCATGAAGGTGGGCGCCCCCGTGCTCGGCCTCAACGATTCCGGCGGCGCACGCATCCAGGAGGGCGTCGATTCGCTTGCGGGATATGCCGACGTGTTCCAACGCAACGTGCTGGCCTCGGGCGTCATCCCGCAGATCTCGATGGTCATGGGCCCCTGCGCCGGCGGTGCGGTCTATTCGCCGGCCATGACCGACTTCATCTTCATGGTGAAGGACAGCTCCTACATGTTCGTCACCGGTCCCGACGTGGTGAAGACCGTGACGCACGAGACGGTGACCCAGGAGGAGCTGGGTGGGGCGCTGACCCATACGCAGAAGTCGGGCGTCGCCGATCTCGCCTACGAGAACGACGTCGAGGCGCTGCTCCAGTTGCGCCGCTTCGTCGACTTCCTGCCGTCGAACAACCGCGAGAAGGCGCCGGCCCGGGTCACCCACGACCCGGTGGATCGTGACGATCTCTCGCTCGACACGCTGGTGCCCGACAATCCCAACAAGCCCTACGACATCAAGGAACTGATCCTGAAGGTCGTCGACGAGGGCGACTTCTTCGAGCTGTCGCCGGAATGGGCCGGCAACATCGTGGTCGGCTTCGGCCGCATGGCCGGCAAGACGGTGGGCTTCGTCGCCAACCAGCCGATGGTGCTGGCCGGCTGCCTCGACATCGACAGCTCGCGCAAGGGCGCGCGCTTCGTGCGCTTCTGCGACGCCTTCAGTATTCCGATCGTGACCTTCGTCGACGTGCCGGGCTTCCTGCCGGGCACGACGCAGGAATATGGCGGCATCATCAAGCACGGCGCCAAGCTGCTCTATGCCTATGCCGAAGCCACGGTGCCGAAGGTCACCGTGATCACCCGCAAGGCCTATGGCGGCGCCTACGACGTGATGGCGTCCAAGCACCTGCGTGGCGACCTGAACTACGCCTGGCCGGCGGCGGAGATCGCCGTGATGGGCGCCAAGGGTGCGGTGGAGATCATCTTCCGCTCCGATATCGGCGATGCCGAAAAGATCGCCAAGCGCACCGACGAGTATCGCGAGAAGTTCGCCAACCCGTTCGTCGCCGCCAGCCGCGGCTTCATCGACGACGTGATCATGCCGCACGGCACGCGTCGGCGCATCTGCCGGGCGCTCGCCACCCTCGAGACCAAGAAGCTCGAGAATCCGTGGCGCAAGCACGGCAACGTTCCCCTGTGACGGCTGCCATGGCTTTGTCGGCGGAAGAGCGGGTGAGGCGAGGACGGATCGTGCGGCTGCACGTGATCGTGGCGCTGCTCACCCTGCTGGTGCTGATCGCCGTCAACGCCTTCGTCTCGCCGAGCTATCCGTGGTGGCTTTGGGTGCTTATCGCCTGGATGCCCCTGGTCGCGGCCCACACCGCCTGGTCGATGGGCCTGTTTGAACGCAATAAAGAAGGATCCTGAGAATGGCCGCCAAGAAGAAGGTCGCCAAAGCCGCGCCCAAGGCTGCGAAGAAGCCGGCGGCGAAGGCTGCAAAGGCGCCAGCGGTGAAGACGGCCGTGGCGAAGGCTGCGGCAGAGAAGGTCACGGCGCCTCAGGCGAGCAATCCCAAGATGACCGGGGCCAAGCCGCTGTTCGACAAGATCCTGATTGCCAATCGCGGCGAGATCGCCTGCCGCGTCATCCGCACCTGCAAGCGGCTCGGCATCAAGACCGTCGCGGTCTACTCCGAGGCCGACGCCGACGCGCTGCATGTGCGCGAGGCCGACGAGAAGGTTCTGATCGGGCCGCCGCCCTCAGCGCAGTCCTATCTGTTGATCGACAAGATCATCGAGGCCTGCAAGCAGACCGGCGCCCAGGCGGTCCATCCGGGCTACGGCTTCCTCTCCGAGAAGGAGGCCTTCCAGACCGCACTCGCCAAGGCCGGCATCACCTTCATCGGTCCCGACGCGCACGCGATCTACGCCATGGGCGACAAGATCGAGTCAAAGAAGCTCGCACAGAAGGCCGGCGTCAGCACGGTGCCCGGCCATCTCGCGGCGATCCCCAATGCCGACGAGGCGGTGAAGATCGCGCAGAAGATCGGCTATCCGGTGATGATCAAGGCGTCGGCCGGCGGCGGCGGCAAGGGCATGCGCATCGCCTACAACGATGCCGAGGCCCATGAAGGGTTCGGCTCGGCAACCAACGAGGCCAAGGCTTCGTTCGCCGACGACCGCGTGTTCGTCGAGAAGTACGTCGAGGAACCGCGCCACATCGAGATCCAGCTGATCGCCGACGGCCATGGCAACTGCATCTATCTCTGGGAGCGCGAGTGCTCGATCCAGCGCCGCCATCAGAAGGTGATCGAGGAGGCGCCGAGTCCGTTCCTCGACGCCAAGACGCGCAAGGCGATGGGCGAGCAGGCCGTGGCCCTGGCCAAGGCCGTGAAATACAAGAGCGCCGGCACCGTCGAGTTCATCGTCGACAAGAACCGCAATTTCTACTTCCTCGAGATGAACACCCGCCTGCAGGTCGAGCATCCGGTGACCGAGCTGATCACCGGCCTCGATCTCGTCGAGCTGATGATCCGCGTCGCGGCCGGCGAGAAGCTGCCGTTCCAGCAGAAGGACGTGAAGCTGAACGGCTGGGCCGTGGAAGCCCGCCTCTATGCCGAGGACCCGTTCCGCAACTTCCTGCCCTCGACCGGCCGCCTGGTGAAGTACCGCGAGCCTGAGCCCGGTCCCGACGTGCGCGTCGATACCGGCGTCTATGAGGGCGGCGAGATCTCGATGTTCTACGATCCGATGATCGCCAAGCTCTGCACCTACGGCAAGACGCGCAACGACGCGATCGACCGCATGCGCCGCGCGCTCGACGAGTTCTATGTCCGCGGCGTGTCGCACAACGTGCCATTCCTGGCGGCGCTGATGGCGCATCCGCGGTTCGTCGCGGGCAAGCTCACCACCAACTTCATTGCCGAGGAATTCAAGGGTGGCTTCACGGCAGCGCATTTGCCGCCGCGCGATCCGGCGATGCTGGCCGGCGTGGCGGCCGTGGTCGACCGCATCCAGAGCCATCGGGCCGGCTCGGTCGAGGACGGCCGCGTCGTGATGCTGAACCGCGAGCCGGTCGCCGTGCGCATCACCGGGCAGGGCACGGCTTTCTCGGTCGAGGCCGGCGATCGCACGATCGCGATCGAAGCCGACTGGGTGCCGGGCGATCCGCTGCTGCATGCCACGGTCGATGGCCGGCATATCGTGGTCCAGGTCGATGCCGTGGGGTCGGGCTGGCGCCTGGTCCACGAGGGCGGCCAGGCCGAGGTGCTGGTGCTGACACCGCGCCAGGCCGAGCTCTATGCCCTGATGCCGGTGAAGGCGGCGCCCGATACGTCCAAGTTCCTGCTCTCGCCCATGCCGGGTCTGCTCGCGTCGGTCGCGGTGGCCGAGGGGCAGGACGTGAAGGCCGGCGAGGCGCTGGCCGTGGTCGAGGCGATGAAGATGGAGAACGTGCTGCGCGCCGTGCGCGACGGCACGGTGAAGACGCTGCATGCCAAGGCCGGCGACAGCCTGCGCGTCGACCAGAAGATCATCGAGTTCGCCTAAACCGATGGTGCTGCAGGCACGCCTGACCATCACCGGCAGGGTGCAGGGCGTGGGCTACCGCGACTGGGCGGTGGCTACCGGGCAGAGCCTCGGGCTCACGGGCTGGGTGCGCAACCGCCGCGACGGCGCCGTCGAGGCGCTGATCGTGGGCGACGAGACGGCAGTCGGCCGCATGATCGACGCCTGCCGCAGCGGGCCAGCGCTGGCGCGGGTCGACGAGATCGACGTCGATCCGGTCGATCTCGATATTCTGCCGGAAGGTTTTACGCGGCTGCCGACGGTCTGACGCTGGCGGTCGATGCGCCGCCGAACACCTCCTCGAAGGTGGTCGCCAGGGCGCCATCGAGGTCGGCCAGGGTCACCGGCAGGCCGAGATCGACCAGCGACGTCACGCCATGGTCGGCGATGCCGCAGGGAACGATTCCCGCATAGTGCGACAGGTCGGGCTCGACATTGATCGAGATGCCGTGGAACGACACCCAGTGGCGGATGCGCACACCGATGGCACCGATCTTGTCTTCACGTGGACTGCCATCGGGCAGGCGCGGCTTGTCGGGGCGGGCGACCCAGACGCCGACCCGGCCTTGCCGGCGCTCGGCGCGCACGTTGAAGCGGGCCAGTGTGCGAATCGTCCAGTCCTCGAGGTCGGAAACATAGCGGCGCACGTCCTGGCGGCGCGCTCGGAGGTCGAGCATGACATAGGCCACGCGCTGGCCTGGCCCATGATAGGTGTACTGGCCGCCACGGCCCGCGACATGGACGGGAAAGCGCGTGGGCTGCAGCAGGTCGTGCGCCTTGGCGCTGGTGCCGGCCGTATAGAGCGGCGGGTGCTCCAGCAGCCACACCATTTCGCCGGCGCGGCCGGCACGAATGTCGGCAACGCGTGCTTCCATGGCCGCCAGGGCCTCGTCGTAGGGTACGGCGCCATCGGAAATGCGCCATTCGGGGCTGTCCATTGTGGCAAAATCGGTACTTATCGCCGCTTGTGCAAGCCCGCCTTGCCACTGCTGAAGCGATTTGGTATCCCCCGCGCCATCGAACCGGCGCGGCCATGGCGGAATTGGTAGACGCGCTAGCTTGAGGTGCTAGTGCCGCGAGGCGTGGAAGTTCGAGTCTTCTTGGCCGCACCAAACTCGCCGGTTCGATCGAAAAGGTAGCTTCAGGCCGCCGCCTGTTGGAAACTCCAACGGGCGGCCCTTTTTGTTTGGAGTGGGGGAAACGAGCTTGGCGGACGAACTTACCGACGGCGCGCTCCGTTATCACCGTATCCCGCGACCCGGCAAAATCGAGGTCGTCCCCACCAAGCCCCTCGCCACCCAGCGCGACCTTTCCCTGGCCTACTCACCGGGCGTGGCGGCCGCCTGCAACGAGATCGTGCGCGACCCGGCGACCGCCGCCGAGCTGACGGCGCGGGCGAACCTGGTGGCTGTCGTCACCAACGGCACCGCGGTACTGGGCCTCGGCGCCATCGGACCGCTGGCGGCCAAGCCGGTGATGGAGGGCAAGGGCGTCCTCTTCAAGAAGTTCGCCGGCATCGATGTGTTCGACCTGGAGCTGGCCGAACTCGACCAGGAACGGCTGGTCGACATCGTCGCCGCGCTCGAGCCGACCTTCGGCGGCATCAATCTCGAGGACATCAAGGCGCCGGAGTGCTTCTACGTCGAGCAGAAGCTGCGCGAGCGCATGGCGATCCCGGTGTTCCACGACGACCAGCATGGCACCGCCATCATCGTCGGTGCGGCGCTGCTCAACGCCCTGTCGCTGGTCGGCAAGGATATCACCAAGGTGAAGCTGGTCGTCTCGGGAGCCGGGGCGGCGGCATTGTCCTGCCTCGGCGTGCTGGAGAAGCTCGGCCTGCCGCGCGAGAACATGTGGGTCACCGACATCGCCGGTGTGGTCTGGAAGGGCCGCAACGAGCTGATGGATCCCTGGAAGGAGCGTTACGCCCGCGAGACCGGCGCTCGTACCCTGGGCGAAGTGATCGGTGATGCCGACGTCTTCCTGGGGCTTTCCGCGGCCGGCGTCCTGAAGAAGGACATGGTGGCGCGCATGGCGGCCAAGCCGCTGATCTTCGCCCTGGCCAATCCCAATCCCGAGATCACGCCGGAAGACGTCGCCGCGGTGCGTGACGATGCGATCATGGCGACGGGGCGCAGCGACTATCCCAACCAGGTCAACAACGTCCTCTGCTTCCCCTACATCTTCCGCGGCGCGCTCGACGCCGGGGCGACCACCGTCAACGACGAGATGAAGATCGCCTGTGTGCGGGCGCTGGCGGCGCTGGCGCGCAAGGAGCCGTCGGAGGTTGTGGCGCGGGCCTTCGGCGAGCAGGCCGGTGGCTTCGGGCCCAACCAGATCATCCCCAAGCCCTTTGATCCGCGCCTGATCGTCGAGCTGGCGCCGGCCGTTGCCAAGGCGGCAATGGACAGCGGCGTCGCCACGCGGCCGATCGCCGATTTCGAGGCCTATCGCGACCAGCTCAGCCAGTTCGTCTTCAAGTCCGGCCTGATCATGCGGCCGGTGTTCGAGCAGGCTCGCAGTGCGCCCAAGCGGGTGATCTTCAGCGCCGGCGAGGACGATCGCGTCCTGCGCGCAGTCCAGATCATCCTCGACGAGGGAATCGCCCAGCCGATCCTGATCGGCCGGCCCGAAGTGGTGCGCCGCCGTGCCGAGCGTCTGGGGCTGCGCTTCCTGCCGGGCGTCGATGTCGAGCTGATCAATCCCTCGCAGGATTCGCGCTACGACAAGTACTGGGGCGCCTACCACGAGCTGATGGAGCGGCGCGGCGTCACCGAGCCCACGGCGCGGAACCTGGTGCGCTCCAGCCCGACCCTGATCGCCGCTCTGGCCGTCCGGCTGGGCGATGCCGACGCGATGATCGCCGGCGCCTACGGCCGCTTCCGCACGCACTTCAACCATGTGCGCGACGTCATCGGCCTCAAGGAGGGTGTCAAGAACATGGCGGCGCTCAGCCTGCTGGTGATGCCCACGCGCTCGCTGTTCATCGCCGACACCTACGTCAACTACGACCCCGACCCCGAGACCCTGGCCGAGATCACCCTGCTGGCGGCCGACGAAGTGCTGCGTTTCGGCATTCAGCCCAAGGTCGCGCTGATTTCCCACTCGAGCTTCGGCAGCTCCGATCATCCCTCGGCCCGCAAGATGGCCGCGGCGGTCAAGATCCTGCACGCTCGCGCGCCCAGCCTGGAAGTCGACGGCGAGATGCACGGCGACGCCGCCCTCGACGTCGACGTCCGCAACAATGTCTTCCCGCGCTCCAAGCTCAAGGAAGCGGCGAACCTGGTGATCTGCCCGTCGCTCGATTCCGCCAATATCGCCTTCAACCTCCTGAAGAACGGCGCGGACGGGCTGCATATCGGGCCGATGTTGCTCGGTACCGATCTGCCGGCCCATGTGCTGACGCCGTCGGTGACGGCGCGCGGCATTCTCAACATGACGGCGCTCTCGGTCGTCGAGGCGCAGCGTCTCGCCGAGGCGCGTGGATGAGTGCGGAAGCCGATTTCCTCGACGAGGTGACGCCGGAGTTCGTCCGGCGTGTCGAGGCGGCGCTCGCAGAAAACAGGGCGGAGGAGGTCAGGGCGCTCCTGGCCGACCTCAGCGCCACTGGCCAGGCCTCGATCATCGAGCAGGTCAGCGAAGACGAGCGCGACCGGCTGGTCGGCATCCTCAAGCGCGACCTCGATCCCGAGACCCTGACCGAGCTCGACGAGGAGGTCCTCGAGGACGTCCTCGAACAGCTCGACAGCAAGGAGATCGCCGCGGCGGCGCGCGAGCTCGAAGCCGACGACGCCGCCACCATCCTCGAGGATCTGCCCGAACAGGAACGGCAGGAGGTTCTGGCCGAGCTGCCGGCCGAGGATCGCGCTGAGATCGAGCAGGCGCTCGCCTATCCCGACGGCACGGCCGGGCGTCTCATGCAGCGCTCGCTGGTCAAGGTGCCCGACGGCTGGACGGTCGGCCAGGTCATCGACTATTGCCGCGAGGCGTCCAACCTGCCCGACGACGTCTACGACATCTTCGTCGTCGACCCCGAGGGCCGCCTGCGCGGCTCGGTGCCGCTCGGCCGCATGCTGCGCACCAAGCGGCCGGTGCGGATCCTCGACATCGCCGACCCGGACATCGCCTCCGTACCGGTCGCCGCCGACCAGGCCGAGGTTGCGCATCTCTTCCGCGACCAGAACCTGGTCTCCTGTCCCGTGGTCGACGAGGATACACGGCTGCTCGGGGTGATCATGGTCGACGACGTGGTCGACGTGATCGACGAGGAAGCCGAAGAGGACATGCTGAAGATGGGCGGCGTCGGCACCGACGACATGCATGCGGCACCGGTGCGCACCGTCCGCCTGCGCGCGCCCTGGCTGCTGGTCAATGTCGCGACGGCCCTGGTGGCATCCTTCGTGATCGGCCAGTTCGAGGGCACGATCGAGAAGATCGTGATCCTGGCCGCGCTCATGCCGATCGTGGCGTCGATGGGCGGCAATGCCGGCATCCAGACCGTGACCGTGACCGTCCGTGCGCTCGCCATGGGCGAGCTGACCGCAGCCAACGCGTTTCGCTTCATCGCCAAGGAGGCGGTGGTGGGCAGCATGAACGGCGTGATCTTCGCGACGCTCCTGGCGGCCGGCGTCGTCGGCCTGTTCGGCGACTGGCGGCTGGGCGGCGTCATCGGCACGGCGATGATCTGCAATCTCCTGGCGGCCGCGCTCGCCGGCTCGCTGATTCCGCTCGGCCTGCAGAAGTTCGGCGTCGATCCCGCCGTTTCCTCGACCGTGTTCCTGACGATGGTGACCGACGTGATCGGCTTCCTCACCTTCCTCGGCCTGGCGACGATCTTCCTTCTCTAATTATCGCGCGAAGGCGAGCCGGGCATCGCCGGCGCGGCGACCCGGCCAGGGATGGGCGAGAGCGGTCTCACGCAGGGTCTGGACCAGATCGCCGTCGGCATCGGCGCGCCAGGCCAGCACGACACGGCGCTCGAGCGCGACGTCGCGGATCTCGGCCGCGACCAGGCCCGGACGCAGCAGCGATCGTGGCATCAGGCAGACGCCGAGGCCTGCCGCTACGGCAGCGCCGCAGCGCTCCTCATCGGCGGAACTCAGCACGGTGCGCGGGCGCACGCCTTCGGCCGCGAACAGGCGCTCGAGGTCATCCTGTGCCTCGCAGGCCGCCCGCAGCACGAAGGGGGTAGCGGCGAGCTCCTTGACCGACCAGCGGTCGCGCGTGGCCACCCGATGGCCGGTTGCGGCCGCCAGAACGTAAGGCTCGCGCCATAGCGCGACGAGCTCGGCCTGGTCGATCGGCCGACGCACCGGGAAGAGGGCGGCGTCGCAGCGGCCGCGCCGCCAGCGGTCGGCGACGGCGTCGGCCGTCCCCTCGGAGATCTCGATGTCGAAACCGGCACGCTGTTGTGCCGATGCCACCCACGAGAGTGCAGCAGGGATCGGAAGGGTCGAGGCGATGGCCAGACGCAGCAGCCTCGCTCGCCGCGTCGAGCGCGATTCCGTGCGCGCGAGCTGCCAGGCCTCGACCATCGTGCGCGCATGCGGCAACAGGCGGTGCCCCGCTTCCGTCAGCTCGGCGCGTCGGGCCCGATCGAACAGGCGGGCGCCGATTTCGCCCTCGAGACGGGCGATACCCGCCGAAAGCGTGGGCTGCGTGACGCGGCAGCGCTCGGCCGCGGCAGTGAAGCTCGCCGTCTCGGCGACCGCCAGGAAGTAGCGGATGAAGGCCAGGTTCATCGGGATAGAGACTATCGATGGACGATAATGAAACAATCGATTTCCTCTATATTCTCAGTGCGCCTAGGGTGGGAGCCATGTCGCATCTCAAATGGACCCTGGAGGACGACGGCATCGCCCTCGTCACGTTCGCCCGGCCGCCCATGAACGCCATGGACGCCGCCCTGCTCGAAGAAACCGCTGCGCTGTTCGATCAGCTGGCCGTCGATTCCCGTGTCCGGGCCGCCGTGCTGACCGGGGAGGGCCGGGCCTTCTCCGCCGGCCTCGATCTCAAGCAACTCCCTGCGCTCGATACCGCCCAGCAGCATCGGCTGATCGCAGCGATGAATGACGGGTTCGGCACGCTCTATGCGTGGCCCAAGCCGCTGGTCACGGCGATCAACGGCCATGCCATCGCCGGCGGCATGGTGGTGGCGTTGTGCGGCGACTGGCGCATCGTCGCCGACGTGCCGCTGAAGGCGAGCTTCGCCGAGGTGAAGGTCGGGGTGCGCTACCCGGTGGCGGCGCTCGACGTGGCACGCAGTGAGCTCACACCGACGATGGCGCGCCGCATGGTCCTGTTCGCCGAAGATCTCGATGCCGCCAGTGCGGTCGCACTGCAGGTCTTCGACGAGTGCGTGGCGGCCGACAGGCTGCTGCCGCGAGCCCTCGAACGGGCCCGCGAGGATGCCGCCCTGCCGCCGGAAGCGTTCGCGAGCATCAAGCGCGAACTGCGGTCGGCCGCGCTGGCACGCATCGCCGCGGCCCGCAGCGGTCAGGCCGAGCCGCGCTACGCCGGATGGCTCAGTGACGAAACCCGCAAGGCCGCTGCAGCGGCTTTGGGCAGCAAGACGTGAGAACGTGAACGTCGTCCAGCTTCGTTTCGTCCAGCTTCGTTTTGGGCGGTGGCCGCGCTATCGTCCGGCCACGGAGGCCATCGATGCGGACGATCGCTGTTGTTCTGGGCGTTTGGGCATTCTTGCTGACGGCGTTGCCGGCGGCCGCACAGAACAAGGTCCCTCCCGATCGGCCGCTCGAGGCGCTGGTCAAGGCGACGCTGCTTACCTTCAACGACGCCAATGTGACGGGCAACTACGAGGTCTTTCACGCCAAGGCGGCCCGGCCGTTTCGCGATCAGTTCACGCCGGAGAAGCTCAAGACGACGTTCGGCGAATTCAGCAAGAACCGCATAGACTTCGACATCGTTGCGGCCATGACGCCGGTCTACGTCCCCAAGCCGGTCGTCGACAGCGACGGCAAGCTCGTGGTGAAAGGCTATTTCCCGACCGAACCGTCGCGCGTCAACTTCGAGTTGGAGTTCATCCCGTCGGATGGCGAATGGAAGATGATCCGCATCTATGTGAAGACCGAGCCGCGGGCCGAGCCGAAAAACGAAAAGAACTGAAACGAAGAACGATCAGCGACCATAGGCGAGTGAAATCATGATCCCCAATGCCATGCCTCCCTTCGACTTCGGGCTCGGCGAGACGGCCGATGCGCTGCGCGAACAGGTCCAGCGCTTCGCGGCGGCGGAAGTCGCCCCGCTCGCTGCCGAGCTCGACAAGACCGACCGGTTCCCGCGCGAACTCTGGCCCAAGATGGGTGACCTCGGCCTGCACGGCATCACGGTCGAGGAGGAGTATGGCGGCGCAGGCCTCGGCTATCTCGAACATGCCCTGGCGGTCGAGGAGCTGAGCCGCGCGTCGGCTGCGGTGGGCTTGAGCTACGGTGCGCACTCCAATCTCTGCATCAACCAGCTTCGCCGCAACGGCAACGAGGAGCAGAAGCGCCGCTTCCTGCCCAAGCTGATCTCCGGCGAGCATGTCGGCAGCCTGGCGATGAGCGAGACGGGGGCGGGTTCGGACGTCGTCTCCATGAAGCTGCGGGCCGACAAGAAGGGCGATCGCTACGTCCTGAACGGCACCAAGATGTGGATCACCAACAGCCCCGATGCGCAGGTGATCGTGGTCTATGCCAAGACCGATCCCGCCGCCGGACCGCGCGGCATCACCACCTTCATCGTCGAGACCGATCGCAAGGGCTTCAAGGTCGCCCAGAAACTCGACAAGATGGGCATGCGCGGCTCGTCGACCGGCGAGCTGGTTTTCGAGGATTGCGAGATCCCCGAGGAGAATGTGCTGGGCGCCGTCGGCAAGGGCGTCAATGTGCTGATGAGCGGCCTCGACTACGAACGCGCCGTGCTCGCCGCCGGGCCGCTCGGCATCATGCAGTCGGCGATGGACATCGTGATGCCTTATGTCCACGAGCGTCAGCAGTTCGGCCAGCCGATCGGCACCTTCCAGCTCGTGCAGGGCAAGCTCGCCGACATGTACACGACCATGAATGCCTGCAAGGCCTATGTGTATTCGGTGGCCCGGGCCTGCGATCGCGGCCAGACAACGCGCAAGGACGCCGCCGGCGCCATCCTCTATGCCGCCGAGAAGGCGACCTTGGTGGCGCTCGACGCCATCCAGCTTCTGGGCGGCAACGGCTACATCAACGACTATCCGACCGGCCGCCTGCTGCGCGACGCCAAGCTCTACGAGATCGGTGCCGGCACCAGCGAGATCCGCCGCATGCTGATCGGCCGCGAGCTCTTCGCCGAGACCGCCTGACGAACCCGAGTCAGCTGGTTGTTTGACGGCTGGGGTGCTTTTTCGTACACAGTGTGTATGGAAAGAACCCCATGCCGCGCTATCTGACCGAGAAGGATATCGCGGACTTCCGCGCCGAGCTGTGCCGTGTCGCCACCGAGCGGTTCGCCCGCTTCGGCTACGAAGGCGTCACCATGCGTCAGCTCGCCGAGGCGCTGGGCTGCAGCCCCAAGACTCCCTATCGCTATTTCAAGGACAAGGCCGACATCCTGGCGACTGTGCGGGCGCAAGCCTTTGCGCGTTTCGCCGATACGCTGGAAGCGGCGGCCAAGAAAGGGACGACGGTCCAGGATCGCGGCCGGAAGGTCGGCGAGGCCTATCTGCGCTTTGCGACAGATCATCCGCACGCCTACCGGATCATGTTCGAGATCGGCCAGCCGATCGACAAGGAACATCCCGATCTCGCCCACGAAGCCCAGCGAGCACATGGCTTCATCACCCGCCAGGCCAAGGAGATGGCCGAGGCGGACCTGATCGAGGTGGATCCCATCCTGTATGGCTGGTCGCTATGGGCGGCCATGCACGGGCTGGTGATGCTGAGGCAGGCGGGTATGCTCGAGTACGGTCCCGATTTCGCGTCGCTGGCGAATTTTCAGGGGGCGCTCATGTTCAAAGGTGCCGTGAAGGCACCGGCCAAGACGGGAAGGAAACAATGACGAAGCCAGCGGGTATGGCGCCGGGCGTAACAGCCGGCGATCGTTTCAGGTCCTGGGCCGATATCCAGGCCAACGCGGCGCGCGCCGCGAGCGGCCTGGCCGCGCTGGGTGTCGGCGAGGACAGCAGCGTGGCGCTGATGCTGCGCAACGACTTCCCGACCTTCGAAGCCAACATGGCGGCAAGCCAGCTCGGCGCCTATCCGGTGCCGATCAACTGGCACTACACACCGGAAGAAGCCGGCTACATCCTGCGCGACTGCGACGCCAAGGTGCTGGTGGTGCATGCCGACCTGCTGGCGCAGATCGCCGAGGGCGTTCCCAACAACGTGAAGGTTCTCGTCGTGCCGACGCCGCCGGAAATCGCCGCCGCCTACGGCGTCCCGCCGGAGAAGGCCAACGCGCCGGCCGGCATCGAGCTGTGGCAGGACTTCGTCGCGGCAGCGCCGCCGCGCACCGACCCGCCGAAGCTGGCGCGCGGCAGCATGATCTACACGTCCGGTACGACGGGCCGTCCCAAGGGCGTGCGTCGCAAGCCGAGCACGCCCGAGCAGCAGGCCGCTTCGGCCGCGGATGCTTCGACCTTCTGGGGGCTGAAGCCCGACCCCGAGGCCGTCGCGCTCATGAATGGGCCGATGTATCACTCGGCGCCGGCCGCCTACGGCATGGCGAGCGCGCGGCTCGGCCTGCACATGGTCCTGCAGGCGCGTTTCGAGGCCGAGGACATGCTGCGCCTGATCCACAAGCACCGGATCAGCCACATGCACATCGTGCCGACCATGTTCGTCCGCCTGCTGCGCCTGCCGCAGGAGGTCCGCCAGCGCTACGACGTCTCCTCGCTGCGCTTCATTACGCATGGCGCGGCGCCTTGTGCGCCGGCCGTGAAGCGCCAGATGATCGAATGGTGGGGACCGGTGATCAACGAGTACTACGGCGCTACCGAAACGGGCGTCGTGGTGTGGCATGGCTCCGAGGATGCCCTGCGCAAGCCCGGGACGGTCGGCCGTCTGGTGCCCGGCGGCATCCTGCGCATCGTCGACGAGGAGGGGCGGGACGTGAAGCCGGGCGAGGTCGGCGAGATCTATGTGCGCGGCCCCAATCTCTCCGAGTTCACTTACAACAAGGACGACGCCAAGCGCAGCGAAGTCGGGCTGGGCGATCTCGTTACCGTGGGCGACGTGGGCTACCTGGATGCCGACGGGTACCTGTTCCTGTGCGACCGCAAGCGCGACATGATCATTTCCGGCGGCGTAAACATCTACCCAGCCGAGATCGAGGGCACCTTGATCCAGATGCCGGGGGTGCGCGACTGTGCCGTATTCGGCATCCCCGACGAGGAGTTCGGCGAGCAGATCTGCGCTCATATCGAGGCCCAGCCCGAGGCGGGCCTGGACGCCAGCCAGGTCCGGGCCTGGCTCGGCGAGCACCTGGCGCGCTACAAGGTGCCCAGGGTCGTGGAGTTCAGCGCTGCCCTGCCGCGCGAGGATTCGGGCAAGATCTTCAAGCGCAAGCTCCGCGCCCCATATTGGGAGAAGGCAGGCCGCAGCATCTGAGGGAGCCCATGGCCGACGACGTCACCCTGTTCGGCAAGCTCAAGAGCAAGCTGATCGACAGCAAGCAGAAATGGGCCGAGGACGGCCGGCTGCTGACCGGCAAGACCGCGGCCCACTCGCAGCGCCTGCCGCCGGGCCAGCGCAAGGTCGACAATTGGCCCGTCCTCGATCTCGGCATTCAGCCCGAGATTCCGACCCATGCGTGGCGCCTGTTCGTCGACGGTGAAGTCGAAGCGCCGCAGAACTGGAAATGGGGCGAGTTCACCGACCTGCCCCAGACCCGGATCACGACCGATATCCATTGCGTCACGGCCTGGTCGCGTTACGACAACCTCTGGGAAGGGGTGAGCGCGCGCGACCTGCTGGCACTGGTGAAGCCCAAAGCGTCGGCGCAGCATGTCATCTTCCACTCCTACGATACTTACACCACCAATGTGCCGCTGGCCGACTTCTCGGCGGACGACGTGATGCTGGCCTGGAGCTGGAACGGCGAGCCGATCAGCCGCGAGCATGGCGGCCCGCTTAGGATCGTGATCCCCAAGCTCTACTTCTGGAAGAGCGCCAAGTGGATCAAGCGGATCGAGTTCTCGGTGTTCGACAAGCCGGGCTTCTGGGAACTGCGCGGCTACCACAATTACGGCGATCCCTGGCTGGAACAACGCTACGACGAGGAGCCCTGACATGTCGGCCCACGATTTCAACTTCACCACGATCGACGGCAAGCCGTTGGAGATGAAGAGCCTGGCCGGGAAACCGGTCCTCCTGGTGAACGTCGCCTCCTATTGCGGGTTTACACCGCAATACACCGACCTGCAGAAGCTGCACGACACTTACGGAGTGCGCGGTCTGGTCGTGCTCGGCGTGCCGTCGAACGATTTCGGCGCGCAGGAGCCGCGTACCGAGCCCGAAATCGCCAAGTTCTGCGAATCGATGTACGGCGTTTCCTTTCCGCTCACTGCCAAGCAGAAGGTGATCGGTGCCGACGCGCATGCCCTCTACCAGTGGATTGCCGCGCAAGCGGGGGAGGGCGCGGCGCCGAAGTGGAACTTCCACAAGTACCTGATCGGCAAGGACGGCACCTTGCTCGGTGCCTGGCCCAGCCGCGTGCGCCCGGGCTCCAGCGAGATCACCCAGGCGATCGAAGCGGCGTTGAAGTAGTCCAGACCGCGGTCCGGCGCTACGTCGAAGCCCGCTCGAGGTTCGCGCGAGCGGCGGCCTCGAAGCGGTCACGGAAGTCGGCAGTCGCGAACAGATGCGGCTTCTTCAGCATGTCGCGATAGAAGGCGCGCCGCGCCGTCCAGAAGGCCTCGTCGCTGCCGACGAGGTGAAGGTACTCGTGCCGCACGCCGTCGGCGTGACGCTCGAAGTCCGGCCAGGGGGCAGCGAGGCGCCAGAGGTCTAGATCGCAGAGGCGCGCGGCCTCCGCCGGCGGCTCCCGATCGTGCGTCGTCGCTTCGATGATCGTCGCGGCCTTTTGCAGCTCCCCTTCGGTGAGGCCGGCGAGCAGTCGGTCGGTGCGGCCAAGAGCGGCGATCGTCGCCCGCATGAGGCGGGCCGACAGCGCCTCGTTGAGGCCATGCCCGGCGCCCGGTACGTAGACGGCGTCGTGGAAGAGAAGGGCGAGCTGCTCGGCGGTGTCCAGGTCGGGCGTGTAGCGCCGCGCCAGTGCGATCAGCTCGTCGAGATGCTCCTGATTGTGATAGCCGCGATGGGGTTGCCGATAGTGCAGGCGTGCGGCCTCGAGCAACGGCAGGTGATCCAGGAGAAGCATCAGTCCTCCAGCGTGCGGCGCACTCCGTCGAAGACCTGGTGGAACATGTCGGTCGTGAGGCGGCCAGTGTTCGTGTTGTAGCGCGAGCAGTGGTAGCTGTCGGCCAGGACGAGGCCCGTCGGCAGCGTGTGCAGACGACCATGGATGAAGGGATAGGCACCGGCCGGGCGTACCGTGAGGGCGCGCAGGATCTGGTCGTGGGCGCCCTTGCCGAGCGCCACCAGCAGCCTGAGGCGGGGCATCACCGCCAGTTCGGCCTGCAGGAACGGCCGGCAGGCAGTGAATTCGACAGGCAGCGGCTTGTTTTCCGGCGGCAGGCAGCGCACCGCGTTGGCGATGCGGCAATCGACCAGCCGCAGGCCGTCCTGGGGATCGGCACGGTAGGTGCCCTGCGCAAAGCCGAACTTGAGCAGGGTCGAGTAGAGCAGGTCGCCGGCATAGTCGCCGGTGAACGGCCGACCCGTCCGATTGGCGCCCCGCATGCCGGGCGCCAGGCCGACGATCAGCAGGCGTGCGTCCAGCCCGCCAAACGAGCGAACCGGCGCATTCTTCCAGTCAGGATGAAGGCCCTGCAGCTCCTGCCGGAATCCCACGAGCCTGGGACAGCGCGGGCAGTCGAGCGGCGGCTCTTCGAACGGCGACGCAGCCACAGGGACCCAGCCTGGAAAATCGGGCCTAGGCCGAGCGCATCAGCGATTCGGAGGGGCTTTCGTCATAGTCGGATCCCGGGTCACGGCCAGCGGCGGCGGCCGGCCGCGGGGCGCGCTCCGACTGGGTGCGGGCGATCAGCGGCGCAAGCTCGCTCAGCTCGATGAACTCGTCGGCCTGGCGGCGCAGCTCGTCGGCCACCATCGGCGGTGACGACTTGATGGTGCTGACGACCGAGACACGCAGGCCACGGCGCTGCACGGCCTCGACCAGGCGGCGAAAATCGCCATCACCGGAGAACAGGATCACATGGTCCAGGTGCTCAGCCATTTCGAGCACGTCGATGGCCAGCTCGATGTCCATGTTGCCCTTGATCTTGCGGCGCCCCATGGCATCGGTGAATTCCTTGGTCGGCTTGGTGACCATGGTGTAGCCGTTGTAGTCCAGCCAATCGACCAGCGGCCGGATCGGCGAATACTCCTGATCCTCCACCAGGGCGGTGTAGTAATAGGCGCGGACCAGCCGGCCCTTGTCCCGAAACACCTTCAGGAGGCGGCGATAGTCGATGTCGAAACCCAGCGACCGGGCAGCGGAATAGAGATTGGCGCCGTCGATGAAAAGCGCGACACGCTCGTTTTCGTAAAAATGGCCCTTCATGGCGGCTATCCCTTTGAAGAATATGCGCAGGGAGAGAAATAAAATTTATGTAGCCGATGGAGCTGAATAACCCATACCCCTCCCACGGCGACTGAAGATTAGGTCATTATCCTATAGTTCACAAGGGGTTGGAGGTATTTGTTGGTGGACAAAGCAGGCTGTCGGACAATCTTCGTTGGTGCCGGAGCCAACGTCGCGCACCCCAATTACGGCTCGCCACGCGAGACCCTGGTGGCTGCGCTGCTGGAACTGGGACGGCGGAATGTCGAGGTGTTGCGGCACTCGCCCTGGTACCGCACGGCTCCGGTCCCAATCTCCGACCAGCCCTGGTACGTGAACATCGTGGCCGAGGTGGCCACCGGCCTGTCGGCCGACGATTTGCTGCTGAATCTGCACGCCATCGAGGACTTGTTTGGCCGGGTGCGCACGGTGCCGAACGCCCCGCGACTGATCGACCTGGATTTACTCGATTATCGTGGGGAAATAGCAGCCCCGGCGGACGGAAAAGCCACCCTGCCGCATCCCCGGATGGCCGACCGGGCCTTCGTGCTGCGACCTCTCTTCGACTTGGCGCCGGAATGGCGCCACCCCACATCTGGGGTGCCGATCAAGGACCTGCTGGCCGCCTTGCCACCGGAGCAGGAGGCCTACCGTTTCTAGTGAAAAGGCCGCAATCAGTTGATTTTTAGCGGGGGACGTCTATAACCCGCGGCTCCCGGGAATTCAGAGGTCCGCCATGGCGCGTGTCACCGTCGAAGACTGCATCCTGCAGGTGCCGAACCGTTTCGAGCTCGTCATGTTCGCCGCCCAGCGCGCGCGCGACATCTCGGCCGGTGCGCAGATCACCCTCGACCGTGATCGCGACAAGAACCCGGTCGTGGCGCTGCGCGAGATTGCCGAGCTGAAGCTGGATCACGGCCAGCTCAAGGACTCGCTGATCTCCGGCATGCAGAAGCATGCCGACGTCGACAAGCCCGAGGAGGTCAACGAGATGGCCGAGCTCGAGCAGGAGCTGGCGGCCGCCCTGGCGCAGGGCGGTGCCGAGGCGGCGCAGCCCAAGGCGTTGCCGATGGCCGAGGAAGACGACGTCACCGAGTAGCACCAAGGCGGGGTCGAGCCCTGCTATTTGTGCAAACGTCGTGGAGTGAACGCAATCGTCCCCATATAATGGGCGATTGCCATGATCCGTCAGTTTGAACTTGTCGAACGCGTACAGGCCTACGATCCGGATGCGGACGAGGACGTCCTCAACCGCGCCTACGTCTATGGCCTGAAAAAACACGGCAACCAGCTACGCGCCTCCGGCGACCCCTATTTTTCCCATCCGGTGGAGGTGGCGGGCATCCTGGCCGAGATGCGCCTGGACACTGCCTCGATCGTGACCGGGCTGCTGCACGATACACTGGAGGACACCGACGCCACCCGGGACGAGATCGCCGGCATGTTCGGCGAGGAGATCGCCCGGCTGGTCGATGGCGTCACCAAGCTCAGTCGCCTGGAAATCCAGTCCGAAAGCACCAAGGAAGCCGAGAACCTGCGCAAGCTGGTGCTGGCGATGTCCTCGGACATCCGGGTGCTGCTGGTGAAGCTTGCCGACCGTCTGCACAACATGCGGACCCTGCACCACATCAAGGAAGACCACCGCCGCAAGCGCATCGCGCGCGAGACCATGGACCTCTACGCGCCGCTCGCCTCGCGCATCGGCATGGAGAAGGTGAAGCGGGAGCTCGAAGAGCTGGCCTTCGCCGAGCTCAATCCCGACGGCCGCGCCTCCGTCCTGGCGCGACAGGGCTACCTGCGCGAGCGTGGCGACAAGCTGGTGCCGCAGATCGAGGCCGAGCTGATCAAGACGCTGAAGGAGGGCGGCCTCGAGGCGCAAGTCTCGGGGCGGGAGAAAACGCCCTATTCGATCTGGCGCAAGATGCAGAAGAAGAACGTGTCGTTCGAGCAGCTTGCCGACATCATGGCCTTCCGCATCATCGTCGCCGACATCGCCCAGTGCTATCAGGCGCTCGGCCTGCTGCACGGCAGCTACCAGGTGCTGCCGCAGCGCTTCAAGGACTACATCTCCGTTCCCAAGCCCAACGGCTATCGCTCGCTGCATACCGGCGTGATCGGTCCGCTGGGACAACGCATCGAGATCCAGATCCGCACCAGCGAGATGCAGGACCAGGCCGAGCGTGGCGTCGCCGCGCACTGGATCTACAAGCAGGGCGAGACGTCGACCGACGCGCCGCAATATGCCTGGCTGCGCAGCCTGATCGATATTCTCGACAAGGCGCCCAACGCCGAGGAATTCCTCGAGCACACCAAGCTCGAGATGTTCCAGGACCAGGTCTTCTGCTTCACGCCCAAGGGCAAGCTGATCGCCCTGCCGCGCGGCGCGACGCCGATCGACTTCGCCTATGCCGTTCACAGTCAGGTGGGCGACATCTGCGTCGGCGCCAAGATCAACGGCCGCATGCAGCCGCTCCGGACGCAGCTCGCGAACGGCGATCAGGTCGAGATCGTCACGTCCAAGGCACAGACGCCGTCGCCGACCTGGGAGCGCTTCGTCGTCACCGGCAAAGCCAAGGCCGCGATCCGCCGCTTCATCCGCGTGCGTCAGCGCGAGCAATACATCCAGCTCGGCCGGTCGCTTCTCGACAAGGCATTCCACGAGGAAGGCTACGAAGTCACCGAGAAGGGCCTCGACGGGGTGCGCGCCAACTTCAAGCAGGCGACGACCGACGATTTGGTGGCGGCGGTCGGCGCCGGCCTGACCGGCGCCCGCGAAGTGCTGACCGCCGTCTATCCGGGCCTCAAGCAAAATCGCAAAAGCGGCGCCGATGTCGTGCCGATCTCGCGCGCCCGCGCCAAGGCCGGCAAAGGCGGCAAGGCCGATGCACCGCGCGCCCGCGGCGAGCAGGGCCAGATCGCCATCCGCGGTCTGATCCCCGGCATGGCAGTGCATTTCGCCCGCTGTTGCCATCCGCTGCCGGGCGACCGCATCGTCGGCATCATCACCACCGGCAAGGGCGTCACCATCCATACGATCGACTGCGCCACGCTCGAGAGCTTCTCGGAGTCGCCCGAACGCTGGATCGATGTCGGCTGGGACTCGGTCGGCGAGGGCGAGGGCGGCGTCTATACCGGCCGGCTCAAGATCACGGTCGCCAACCAGCCGGGCAGCCTGTCGAGCCTGTCCACCGTGATCGCCCGCCATGAAGGCAACATATCGAACCTGCGCATCGTCAACCGGTCGATGGACTTCTTCGACATGGTGATCGATGTCGAGGTCTCGGACGTGAAGCATCTCGCGGACATCACCGCGGCGTTGCGCGCCACGCCCGCGATCAACGCTGTCGAACGCGCCCGCAATTGACGGCCTTCTCCCCGATCCTCTTCTCGCGAAAGTAGAGTATGCCTGCGCCTCATCCCTTGCGTCTCGGCGTCAATATCGACCATGTCGCCACCGTGCGTAACGCCCGCGGCGGCCATCTGCCCGATCCGCTGCGCGCCGCCCGGCTCGCCGAGGCGGCCGGCGCCGACGGAATCACCGCCCATCTGCGCGAGGACCGTCGGCATATCGTCGACACCGACATCGAAGGGCTGATGCGCGAACTCAAGGTGCCGCTCAACTTCGAGATGGCGGCGACGCAGGAGATGGTCGACATCGCACTGCGCCATCGGCCGCACGCGGCCTGCATCGTGCCGGAGAAGCGCGAGGAGCGGACGACCGAGGGTGGCCTCGACGCTGCCGGCCAGCACAACCACCTGAAGCCGATGGTTGCTCGGCTGCGCGATGCCGGCATTCGGGTGTCGCTGTTCATCGAGGCCGACCCACGCCAGCTCGAGGCGGCGGTCACCTTGGGCGCCCCGGTGGTCGAATTGCACACCGGCCGCTATTGCGAGATCGAGGGGACGGCCAAGCAGGCGGAGCTCGAGCGGATCGTGAGAGCGGCGGCACTCTGCGGCAAACTCGGCCTCGAATGCCATGCCGGCCATGGTCTCAGCTATTCCGATGTCGGGCCGATCGCCGCCATCCCGGAAGTCCGTGAACTCAATATCGGGCACTTCCTGGTGGGGGAGGCGATCTTCATCGGCCTGGAGCCGGCGATCCGCGAAATGCGCCGGATCATGGATGCGGCCCGCGCCGGAGGGACGCCGGCGTGATCCTGGGCATCGGCAACGACCTCTGCGATATCAGGCGTATCGAGAAATCGCTGGAGCGGTTCGGCGATCGGTTCGTGCAGCGAATCTTCACTGAGACCGAACAAAAGCGATCGGAAGGCCGCGTGACCCGCGCGGCAAGCTATGCCAAGCGATTTGCCGCCAAGGAAGCCTGCTCCAAGGCCCTGGGAACGGGCTTGCGCCGAGGCGTGTTCTGGCGTGACATGGGCGTCATCAACCAGCGTAGTGGCCGTCCCACCATGGCGCTGACCGGTGGGGCTCTGGTACGGCTCCAGGAAATGACGCCGGCCGGAATGTCGCCGCAAATCGACCTGACTTTGACCGACGAATATCCATTGGCTCAGGCAATCGTCATCATTTCGGCGGTACCGCAGACATGAATTACAACGCGAACCGCCGAAACGGCAGCGCAGATGCCTCAACCGGGGCGGGAGACACGGCCGTCGGGCCCTGCTATAGCCGCGGCTCCATCAAACTGGAATGGCGATGACAGACGTGGCTGAGCGTCGGAAGCGGGGACAGGAGAAGGCTGGCGGCTGGGGCGAGACCGTCCGTACGGTCGTCTACGCCGTGCTGATCGCACTGGTCGTGCGAACCTTCGCCATCGAACCCTTCAACATTCCGAGCGGATCGATGATCCCGACCCTGCTGGTCGGCGACTATCTCTTCGTCTCGAAGTATTCCTACGGCTACAGCAAGCACTCCTTCCCGTTCTCGATGGGTATCTTCTCGGGGCGCATCTTCGATTCGCCGCCGCAGCGTGGGGACGTTGCCGTCTTCAAGTATCCCGGCGACCAGGGGCAGGGCGTCAACCGCACCGACTACATCAAGCGTATCGTCGGCATGCCGGGCGATCGCATCCAGGTGACGAACGGCGTGCTGCACATCAACGGCACGGCGGTCCCGCGGCTGCTGATCGGCGATTATGTGAAGAGCAACAACGGTCACTATCAGGCGGGCAAGCTTTATCGCGAGACCCTGCCCAACGGCCGCAGCTACACCGTGCTCGAGTACATGGACAACGGCATGGCCGATAACACGCCGGAGTTCCTGGTGCCGGCGGGCAACTATTTCGTCATGGGCGATAATCGCGACGATTCGCTCGACAGCCGCACGCGCCTGATGCTGCGCGACTTCTCCGGCTCGACGCGTGATCGCGACCAGCTCGGCTGGTACGTGCCTTCGGAGAATCTTGTCGGCCGAGCGGAATTCATCTTCTTCTCGCACGATCCTTCGGCCGCAGGCTGGCTGGAGCCGTGGAAATGGCCCGAGGCCATACGTTGGAACCGTTTCTTCATGGCCATCCACTGACGCCGACAGACGTCGATCTGGCGGCGCTGTCGGAAGGTCTGGGGCACGTCTTCGCGCGAACCGAGTTCGCCGCCGAGGCGTTGACGCATCGCAGCGCGCTCGACCGCCGGCCCGAATTGAAGGCCGCCTTCCCGCAGGCCAACGAACGGCTCGAATTCCTCGGCGACCGCATCCTGTCGCTGGCCATGGCGGATCTGCTCCTGAAGCGCTTTCCGCACGAGCGCGAGGGCGGGCTGGCGCGCCGGCACGCCGCCCTGGTGCGGGCCGAAACGCTGGTCGAGATCGCCACCGCGATCGACCTCGGGCCCTACCTGCGGCTGGGCGATTCCGAGCGCGCGCATGGCGGCAGCATTCAGCCCAATATCCTGGCCGATGCCATGGAGGCCCTGCTGGGCGCCGTCTATCTCGATGCCGGCTTCGAGCGTGCGGCGGCCTGTGTGGAGAGGCTCTGGGGCGACCGGCTCGACCGGCAGGGCAGTGCGCCGCCGCGCGATCCCAAGACGTCGCTGCAGGAATGGGCCCAGGCACGGCGTCTGCCGTTGCCCAGCTATCGCGAAGTCGAACGCGAAGGGCCGGCCCATGCGCCGGTGTTCGTCGTCGACGTGGTGATCAAGGGCCATGAGCCGGCACGCGGCCGCGGCGGCAGCAAGCGCGAGGCCGAGCGGCTGGCCGCGGCGGCTTTCCTCGAACGACTGGACTGATGATGAACGACCCCCTTACCCGCGCCGGCTTCGTCGCCGTCGTCGGCGCGCCCAATGCCGGCAAATCGACCCTGGTGAACGGCCTCGTCGGCTCCAAGGTGAGCATCGTCTCGCCCAAGGTGCAGACCACGCGCATGCGGGTGATCGGCATCGCCATGACCGACCTGGCCGACGGCGGCCGCGCCCAGGTCGTGCTGGTCGACACGCCCGGCATCTTCCGCGTCGCCAAGCGCCGCCTCGAGCGCGCCATGGTCGCGGCCGCCTGGCGAGGGGCCGACGATGCCGATCTCGTGGCCCTGGTCGTCGATGCCGAACGCGGCGTCGGGGCGGAGACCGAGGCCATCATCGAGCGGCTGAAGGAGCAACGGGCGCCGCGCTATCTGGTGCTGAACAAGATCGATTTGGTGCAGCGCGAAAAGCTGCTGGCCCTGACGGCCGAGCTCAATGCCCGCCTGCCGTTCGAGCGCACCTTCATGGTGAGCGCGCTCAAGGCCGACGGCATTGGCGATCTCTTGAAGACCCTGGCCGCTGCCCTGCCGGCCGGACCTTTCCTCTACCCCGAGGATCAGGCGGCCGATCTGCCGATGCGTCTGCTCGCCGCCGAAGTGACGCGCGAGCAGGTCTTCCTGCAACTTCATCAGGAGTTGCCCTACGAAGCCGCGGTCGAAACCGACAAGTGGGAGGATCGCGCCGACGGCAGCGTCCGGATCGAGCAGACGATCCATGTCCAGCGCGAAGGCCAGCGCGCGATTTTCCTCGGCAAGGGCGGCGCCCGCATCAAGCAGATCGGCGCCCGCGCCCGCCACGAACTCGGCCAGATGCTGGAGCGCCCGGTGCATCTCTTCCTGCATGTGAAGGTGAGCGAGCGCTGGGCCGACACGCCGGCGCACTACCGCACGATCGGGCTGGACTACGAGCCTTAGTTTTTTCCTCCCCCGTCATCGGGGGAGGTGTCAGCGTCTGACGCTGACGGAGGGGTCATGAGCGGTGGAAATCGTGCAGTTCATGACCCCTCCGCCCGCGACTACGCGGGCACCTCCCCATTTGAATGGGGAGGTGGGAGACGTCACTCCGGCATCAGTTCGAGCTTGTGCAGGACATTGCCCGACGCGTCGCGGTGGCTGACCGACATGAGGCCGCTGCGCCCTTCGATCGCGACATGGCCGAAATGGCAGGAACCTTCGAGCGGCGACAGGTCGATCCTGGCCGGTGGCTTCTGGAAGACGATCTCGGGGCCGAAGGTGCGGTCGAGCGCGTTGGGCCCGAAGCCGCCGGCACATAGCGGTCCGGAGACGAACTCGTAGAAGGGGGCGAAGCCCTGGAAGATCGCGCGCTCCGGATCGTAGCGGTGCGTTGCCGGATAGTGCACATCGGCAGTGATCCAGTGGACGTTGCGGATGTCCTCGCGCTTGATGAAGCCGAGCAGGTCGGCGATCTCGGCCTCGCGGCCGAGCGGCGGGCCGTCGTCGCCATTGGCTACACCGTCGGCGCCGGTCTTGGCGCGCCAGTCGTCGTAGACGACGAGGCCGATCGGCATACCGGCCGCGATGATCTTCCAGGTCGCTTTCGATTCCTTCAGTGCCTGCTTCAGCCAGGCGAGCTGCGCCGTGCCGAGATAGGCCGTGTTCAGCGGCGTCACGTTGTTGGGGCCGCGGAAGCTCCGCATGTCGAGTCTGAACAGGTCGAGCCGTGGCCCTAAGGAGAAGCTGCGGAACAGATGCAGAGGGCCGTCGAGGCCGTCGGTCAGTGGCATGTATTCGCGGAAGGCGCGCTCCGAGCGGGTCGCGAGCGTGCGCACCACCTTCTCGGCATAGCGGGTATCGGCGTCGAGGCGTTTCTCCCAGGTCCAGTTGTCGACCACCTCGTGATCGTCCCACAGCGCCACGGTCGGAACCTCGGCGTTGAAGCGGCGCAGATTGTCGTCGAGGAAATTGTAGAGATGGTTGCCGCGGAATTCGGCCAGGCTTTCGGCGACCTTCGACTTCGCCTCGGTGACCAGGTTCTTCCAGACGCGACCGTCGGGCAGCTTCTTCTCGGCGGCGAGCGGATTGTCGGCGTAGATCGTGTCGCCGCAATGGACGAAAAAGTCGGGCGCGAGCCGGCGCATCGTCTCGTAGATCGTCATGCCGCCGCTCTCGGGGTTGATCCCCCAGCCCTGGCCCACCGTGTCGGCCGACCAGACGAAGCTCACGTCCGAGGCGTTCGTGACGGGTGGCGTGCGGAAGCGGCCGGCGACGGGCGCGCTCACCGTCTTGAGATCGCCGAGGTCGAGGTAGCTCACCCGGTAGAAAACCGTCTGGCCCGGAGGCAGATCGCGCAGGCGGACGCGCGATGTGAAGTCGGTGGTGTCGAGCGCCGACGGACCCTCGATGCGCCAGGCATCGGCAAAGCTCTCGGTCGTTGCATACTCGACGATCATGCGGGCCGGCCGGTCTGCCCGGCTCCAGATGGTCGCGCTGCCGGCGCCGACATCACCCGCCTGCACGCCCTGCGCCAGGCGGGGCCGGTTCCTCGTTGCTGTCGACGGTGCCGTTTGGGCAAAGAGGCGGGCGGGGAAGGCAGCCAGCGCACCTGCCCCCAGGAGCGAACGCCGTCTCAGTCTGGTCATGCACAAACCTAGCGCGATTTCGCCAAACGCGGCATACACGCGCCATGGATTGGAGCGACGAAGCGATCGTCCTGTCGGCACGGCCTCATGGCGAAAGCGGTCTCGTCGTGTCGCTGCTGACACGCGAGCATGGGCGTCATGCGGGCTTCGTGCCGGGCGGCATATCGCGCCGGGCCCGTCCGGTCTGGCAGTCGGGCAATCTGGTCGAAGTCGCGTGGCGGGCGCGGCTTTCCGAGCAGCTCGGCAACTATACGGGCGAGCTGCGTCAGGCCTATGCCGCCCAGGTGCTCGACAATGCAGTCGAGCTGTCGGGACTGGCCGCCGGCTGCGCCCTGATCGACGCCGCACTGCCCGAGCGCGAACCGCATCCGCCGATATTCGACGGTTTCCGGGCCTTCCTGGGCGTGCTGGGCCATCCCGGCTGGGCCGCGATCTATGTCCGGCTGGAGCTCGGTCTGCTGCAGGAACTGGGCTTCGGCCTCGATCTGGAGAAATGCGCAGCCACCGGGGCCACCGAGGACCTGGCCTACGTCTCGCCCCGGACGGGGCGGGCGGTGTCGCGGGCTGCCGCCGGGCCCTACAAGGAGAAGCTCCTGCCGCTGCCCGGCTTTCTATCCACCGGCGGGTTACCGGACGATGACGAGGCGCTGCGCCAGGGCCTCGAGCTGACGGGGTATTTCCTCGAGCGGCACGTCTTTTGGCCACAGAACAAGCCCTTGCCTCCCGCGCGGTCGAGATTTATGGAATCGCTCCAACGCTAGAATAACGAGGCCGTGGCGAGAATCGCGGCCGCTTCCCCTCACGTCCGGTAAATGGCAAAGCGCAACAACGTCGTACCGCTCGCGTCGATCAAGCCGGTGCAATTCGGGCAAGCGCTCCAGGAGCGCTACCTGTCCTATGCGCTGTCGACCATCATGTCGCGGTCGCTGCCCGATGTGCGCGATGGGCTGAAGCCGGTGCACCGCCGGCTGCTCTACGCCATGCGCCAGTTGCGGCTCGATCCCAACAGCGCCTTCAAGAAGAGTGCGCGCGTGGTCGGCGACGTGATCGGCCAGTATCATCCGCACGGCGACCAGTCGATCTACGACGCCCTGGTGCGCCTGGCGCAGGATTTCGCGGCGCGCTATCCGCTGATCGAAGGGCAGGGCAACTTCGGCAATATCGACGGCGATAACCCGGCGGCGATGCGTTACACCGAGGCCCGCCTGACGGCGGTGGCCGAGGCGCTGCTGGCGGGGATCGACGAGAACGCGGTCGACTTCCGGCCCAACTACGACGGTTCGACGGAAGAGCCGATCGTGCTGCCGGGCGGCTTTCCCAATCTGCTGGCCAACGGCGCGGCCGGCATCGCCGTCGGCATGGCGACCTCGATCCCGCCGCACAATGCCGGCGAGCTGTGCGACGCGTTGCTGCATCTCATCAAGACGCCGAATTCGCGCATCGAGACCCTGGTCGATCTGGTCAAGGGACCGGACTTCCCGACCGGCGGCATCCTGGTCGAGCCGCGTGAGTCGATCGTCGAGGCCTATAGGACCGGTCGCGGTGCGTTCCGGCTGCGCGCCAAGTGGGAAGTCGAGCAGCTGCCGCGCGGCCAGTACCGGATCATCGTCACCGAGATCCCCTACCAGGTCCAGAAGGGCAGGCTGATCGAGCGCATCGCCGAGATCATCAATGCCAAGAAGCTGCCGATCCTGGAGGATGTGCGCGACGAGTCGGCCGACGACGTGCGCATCGTCCTGGAGCCGCGCACCGGCAACGTGCCGGCCGAGCTGCTGATGGAACAGCTCTTCAAGCTCAGCGACCTCGAGATCCGCTTCCCGTTGAACCTCAACGTCCTCGACAAGGACAACACGCCGCGCGTGATGAACCTGCGCGAGGCGCTGCAGGCTTTCCTCGATCATCGCCGCGAAGTGCTGGTGCGCCGCTCGACCTTCCGCCTGGCCGAGATCGAGCGCCGGCTGGAGATCCTCGACGGCTACCTGATCGCCTATCTGAACCTCGACAAGCTGATCAAGATCATCCGCGAGGAGGACGAGCCCAAGCCTAAGATGATCAAGGCGTTCGGGCTCACCGACCTGCAGGCCGAAGCCATCCTGAACATGCGGCTGCGCGCGCTGCGCCGGCTCGAGGAATTCGAGATTCGCGGCGAGCACAAGAAGCTCACGGCCGAGCGCAAGACCCTCAAGGACCTGCTGAAGAGCGACGACCTGCAGTGGAAGGCGATCGCCGAAGAGGTCCAGGAGACCAAGAAGAAGTTCGGCGGCAAGACCGAGCTCGGCCGTCGCCGTACCGAGCTCGCCGACGCGCCGGCCGAGATCGAGCATGCGATCGAGGACTTCGTCGAGCGCGAGCCGGTCACGGTGATCCTGTCGGAGAAAGGCTGGATCCGCGCCGCCAAAGGCCATCTCGACGAGAAGGCCGCCGCCGACCTCAAGTTCAAGGAAGGCGATGGGCCGCGCTTTACGCTTCATGCCCAGTCGACCGACAAGGTGCTGGTGTTCGGCACCAACGGCCGCTTCTACACCTTGGGCTGCGATCGGCTGCCCGGTGCGCGTGGTCATGGCGAGCCGATCCGCCTGATGATCGAGCTCGGCAACGACCAGGACATCGTGCAGCTCGAAGTGATGAAGGGCGGGCGCAAGTTCCTGGTGGCGTCGGACGCCTGCCGCGGTTTCGTCGTGCCGGAAGACGATGTCGTGGCGCAGACCAAGAACGGCAAGCAGGTGCTGAACGTCGCCGACAAGGAGAAGGCCCAGGCCTTCTCGATCGTGCCCGAAGGTGCGGATTCGGTGGCTGCCCTCAGCGAGGGCCGCAAGCTCCTGATCTTCCCGCTCGATCAGATTCCCGAGATGGGCCGCGGCCGCGGCGTGCTGCTGCAAAAATCCAAGAACGACCGGCTGGCCGACGCGCAGGCTTTCAAGCTCGCCGATGGACTGTCTTGGGGCAATCGGACCATCCCGGCCAGCGAGCTGAAGTTCTGGCGTGGCGAGCGCGCCCAGGCGGGCCACATGCCCGAGAAGGGCTGGCCGCGAGCCAAACGGTTCAAGGACTGAACATATGGACCTGACGCTGATCTGGAAGGCGCTGCTGATCGGCGTCGTCGAGGGCCTGACCGAGTTCCTGCCCGTCTCCTCGACCGGCCATATCATCCTGGCCGAAGTGGTGCTGGACTTCCAGGGGCCGCCCGGCAAGGTCTTCGAGATCGTGATCCAGCTCGGTGCGATCCTCGCCGTCTGTTTCCTCTATCGCCGCAAGATCCTGACCACGGCCACCGGCGTGATCGAGCGCCAGAAGCCTGCGCTGCGCTTTGCCGCCGCCATCGTGGTGGCGTTCCTGCCGGCGGCGATAGTGGGCGTGTTCGCCCACAAGTACATCAAGTCGGTGCTGTTCGATCCGATGGTCGTGGCAATCGCCCTGATCGTGGGCGGCATTGCCATCCTGATCATCGAGCGCTTTGCGCAGCGCCCGCGCATGAAATCGCTCGACGATGTCGATCTCAAGACTGCGCTGCTGATCGGGCTTTGCCAGTGCCTGGCTATGATTCCAGGCGTCAGCCGCGCCGGTGCCACGATCATGGGGGCACGGGTTTTCCGCGTGGACCGCGCAACGGCAGCGGAGTTCTCCTTCTTCCTGGCGATGCCCACGATGCTCGGCGCCACGGTCTACGACCTCTACAAGAACTGGTCGAGCCTGAGCTGGGACCACGGCGGCATCATTGCCCTGGGCTTCGGAGCGGCCTTCGTCTCGGCCCTGCTGGTGGTCGGCGCCTTCGTGCGTTTCATCAGCCGGCACGGCTTCACTGTGTTTGCCTGGTATCGCATTGCAATCGGCGCATTGGCGCTCGCGCTATTGCTCATGCGTTGAACCTTCCGTTGGCAGCCATGCGCATGTCATAAGCTGCGCAACTCGAACGGCAGTCCATGCCGTTCCTCGAAATGGTCGGGAGTCCCAGGTTCATGCAACGTCGTAAGTTTATCCGCACGGCCGCTGTCGGCGGTGCCTCCGTCGCGGCTGCCGGCACTTTGGCGGCGCCGGCGATCGCGCAGTCCGCGCCCGAGCTGAAGTGGCGTATGGCCTCGAGCTTCCCGAAGTCGCTCGACACGATCTTCGGCTCGGCCGAGATCTTCACCAAGTACGTTTCCGAAGCGACCGACGGCAAGTTCCAGATCCGCCTGTTCGCCGCCGGCGAAATCGTCCCGGGCCTGCAGGTGGCGGACGCCGTGCAGAACGGCACGGTCGAAATGGGCCACACCGCGTCCTACTATTATGTCGGCAAGGACCTGACCTTCGCGCTCGATTGCGCGGTGCCGTTCGGCTTGAACGCGCGCCAGCAGGACGCCTGGATGAACTGGGGCGGCGGCCGCCAGCTCATGAACGACTTCTTCAAGGACTACAACATCCACTCGATGCCCTGCGGTAACACCGGCGGGCAGATGGGCGGCTGGTTCCGCAAGGAGATCAAGACCGTCGACGACCTCAAGGGCCTGAAGTTCCGCGTCAGCGGCTTCGCGGGTGAAGTGCTGACCAAGCTCGGCGTGGTGCCGCAGCAGCTCGCCGGCGGCGACATCTACCCGGCGCTGGAGAAGGGCACGATCGACGCCGCCGAATGGGTCGGCCCCTACGATGACCAGAAGCTCGGCTTCAACAAGGTCGCCCAGTACTACTACTACCCCGGCTGGTGGGAAGCCGGCCCGCAGCTCTCGGCCTACGTGAACACCACGAAGTGGGCCGAGCTGCCGAAGTCCTACCAGGCGATCATCGAGGCCGCGGCCGCCAAGGCACATACCTCGATGCTGTCCAAGTACGACGCCCAGAACCCCAAGGCGGTTCGCGAGCTGGTGGCCTCGGGCACCAAGCTGATGCCGTTCTCGCAGCCGATCATGGAAGCCTGCTACAACGCGACCAACGAGCTGTTCGCGGCGCTGAACGAGAAGAACCCGAAGTTCAAGAAGGTCTTCGAATCGTGGAAGCCGTTCCGCGCCGAGGAGACGCTGTGGTTCCGCGTCGTCGAGAACACCATGGACAATTTCATGGCTCGCCTGTCGGCGGCCAACAAGCTCTGACCGACGGATCGTCGGGACGACAGGAGAAACCCCGCTTCGGCGGGGTTTCTTTTTGCGCTCGTTGCGCGGTGCGATAACATTCCTGCCAGAAAACAAGACTGAAGCAGGGAGGATCGTTTCGATGCAACGTCGCAAATTCTTGCGTGCCGCCGCGTCTGGCGGCGCCGTCGTCGCCGCCGCCGGCACGCTCGCCGCACCGGCCGTCGCTCAATCCATGCCCGAAGTGAAATGGCGCATGGCGTCGAGCTTTCCGAAGTCGCTCGACGCGATCTACGGCGCCGGCGAGTACTTCGCCAAGCGTGTCGCCATCCTGACCGACAACAAATTCCAGATCCGCTCGTTCGCAGCCGGCGAGATCGTGCCCGGTCTGCAGGTCCTCGATGCCGTGCAGAACGAGACCGTCGAATGCGGCCATACCGGCGCCTATTACTATGTCGGCAAGGATCCGACCTTCGCCTTCGACACCGCGCTGCCCTTCGGCCTGAACACGCGCCAGCACAATGCCTGGGTCTATCACGGCGGTGGGCTCGAGCTGATGCGCGACTTCTACAAGGACTACAAGCTGACCTCCTTCCTGGTCGGGCATACCGGCGCGCAGATGGGCGGCTGGTTCCGCAAGGAGATCAAGTCGCTGGACGACCTGAAGGGCTTGAAGTTTCGGGTCGGCGGTTTCGCCGGCCAAGTGCTGGCGAGGCTCGGCGTGGTCCCGCAGCAGATCGCCGCCGGCGACATCTATCCGGCGCTGGAGAAGGGCACGATCGACGCCGCCGAATGGGTCGGCCCTTACGACGATCTGAAGCTCGGCTTCTACAAGGTGGCGCCGTACTACTACTACCCGGGCTGGTGGGAAGGCAGCACGGCGGTGTCGCTTTATTGCGGCGACAAGGCCTATGCGGCGTTGCCGGCGATGTACAAGGAAGCGATTGCGGTCGCGGCCGGCGACACGGTGGGCTGGTCGCTCGCCAAATACGATGCGCAGAATCCGAGGTCACTGCGCGAGCTGATTGCCGGCGGCGCCAAGGTGCTGCCGTTTCCGCAGGCGATGATGGAAGCCGCCTTCACCGCCGCCAACGACATCTACAACGAGACGGCTGCCAAGAACCCGAAGTTCAAGAAAGTCTATGACTCCTGGAAGCCGTTCCGCGCCGAGGAAGTGCTGTGGTTCCGCGTGGTGGAGAACACCTTCGACAACTTCATGGCGCGCCTGTCGGCGGCCGATAAGCTCTGACGGCAGCCTTCCGGCCAAGTCTTTGAAAAATAGACGCAAAGCCCCGAATCTTCGGGGCTTTTTCTTTTGTCTTCATGATGTCGGCAACAAGCTTTTCATCGCCGTTGCGCTATGCGATAACCGCGCGCCGCCGAACGCGGTTCGCGTTGCAAAAGGCGCGTTCAAAGTAAAAGAGCTTTAGGGAGACATTCTGAGATGCAACGTCGCAAGTTTCTGCGCACCGCCGGTGTCGGTGGCGCTTCGGTCGCGGCTGTCAGCGCGCTCGCGGCGCCCGCCGTCGCGCAGTCCATGCCCGAAGTGAAGTGGCGCCTGGCCTCCAGCTTTCCGAAGTCGCTCGATACCATCTACGGCGCCGGCGAGTTCTTCGCCAAGCGCGTTGCGGCGCTGACCGACAACAAGTTCCAGATTCGAGTGTTCGCCGCCGGCGAAATCGTGCCCGGCCTGCAGGTCGTCGATGCCGTGCAGAACGAGACCGTCGAGTGCGGCCACACCGCCTCCTACTACTACGTCGGCAAGGATCCGACCTTCGCCTTCGACACCGCACTGCCGTTCGGTCTGAACACCCGCCAGCACAACGCCTGGGTCTATCATGGCGGCGGCCTCGAGCTGATGCGCGAGTTCTACAAGGAGTACAAAATGGTCTCCTTCCTGATGAGCCACACCGGCGCCCAGATGGGCGGCTGGTGGCGCAAGGAGATCAAGACGCCCGAGGATATGAAGGGCGTGAAGATGCGCATCGGCGGTTTCGCCGGCCAGGTGATGAGCAAGCTCGGCGTGGTCCCGCAGCAGATCGCGGGCGGCGACATCTACCCGGCGCTGGAGAAGGGCACGATCGACGCCGCCGAATGGGTCGGCCCCTATGACGACCAGAAGCTCGGCTTCAACAAGGTCGCCCAGTACTACTACTACCCCGGCTGGTGGGAAGGCTGCGCCGCCCTCTCGCTCTATTGCGGCGAGAAAGCCTATGAGGCGCTGCCGGCGCCGTACAAGGAAGCGATCGCAGTCGCTTCGGGCGATACGGTGAGCTGGTCGGTTGCCAAGTACGACGCCCAGAACCCGAAGGCCTTGCGTGAGCTGGTCGCGGCCGGGACGAAGTTCCTGCCGTTCCCGCAGCCGGTGATGGAAGCCTGCTTCAATGCAGCCAACGAGCTCTACGCCGAGACCATCGCCAAGAATCCGAAGTTCAAGAAGGTCTATGATTCGTGGAAGCCGTTCCGGAACGAGGAAGTGCTGTGGTTCCGCGTGGTCGAGAACACCTTCGACAACTTCATGGCGCGCCAGTCGGCGGCCAACAAGCTGTAGGCCGGATTGATCCGTCCAGTCGAAAGAAGGCCCCGCTTCGGCGGGGCCTTTTACGTTTGTCGGCTTTGCCAGCGGCCGTCTCTCATGGCAGGGTTGTTTCGCTGAATGGAATCAGCGCAATAACCATCAAGTCCTGTGGGAGGGACATCCATGCAACGTCGTAAGTTCATGAAAACCGCCGGTGTTGGCGGCGCAACGGCCGTGGCTGCAAGCGCGGTTGCGGCGCCGGCCATCGCGCAATCGATGCCGGAGGTGAAATGGCGCCTGGCCTCGAGCTTTCCGAAGTCGCTCGACACGCTCTACGGCGCGGCCGAGGCCTTCGCCAAATACTGCGCCGAAGTAACCGACAACAAGCTGCAAGTCCGCGTCTTTGCCGCCGGTGAAATCGTGCCCGGCCTGCAGGTCGCCGACGCGGTGCAGAACGGCACCGTCGAGATGGGCCATACGGCATCCTACTACTATATCGGCAAGGATCCGACCTTTGCCTTCGACACGGCGCTGCCGTTTGGCTTGAACGCGCGCCAGCAGGACGCCTGGATGAACTGGGGCGGCGGCCGGCAGGCGGTGAACGACTTCCTCAAGGACTACAACATCGTTGCCATTCCCTGCGGCAATACCGGCTGCCAGATGGGCGGCTGGTTCCGCAAGGAGATCAAGACGGTCGACGACCTCAAGGGGCTGAAGTTCCGCATCGGTGGCTTTGCTGGCCAGGTGCTGACGCCGCTCGGTGTCGTGCCGCAGCAGATCGCCGGCGGCGACATCTATCCGGCCCTGGAGAAGGGCACGATCGACGCCGCCGAATGGGTCGGGCCTTACGACGATCAGAAGCTCGGCTTCAACAAGGTGGCGCCGCACTACTACTATCCGGGCTGGTGGGAGGGCGGCCCGCAGCTCTCCAATTTCATCAACCTCGCGAAGTGGAACGAGCTGCCGGCGATCTACCGCTCGGTGATGGAGGTGGCATCGGCCAAGGCGCACACCCAGATGCTGGCCAAGTACGATGCACTCAATCCCAAGGCGCTGCGCGAGCTGGTGGCGGCCGGCACCAAGCTGGCGGCCTTCCCGCAGCCGGTGATGGAGGCCAGCCTCGCCTCGGCCAACAAGCTCTACGAGGAGACTTCGGCCAAGAACCCCAAGTTCAAGAAGGTCTACGACCAATGGCGGCAGTTCCGGAACGAGGAGGTGCTGTGGTTCCGGGTGGCCGAGAACACCTTCGACAACTTCATGGCGCGCCAGTCGGCGACCAACAAGCTTTAGGGTTTCGCGACCCCATCGACATTTCGAGAAGGCCCCGCTTCTGCGGGGTCTTTTTGTGACCGGCTTCGGTGGCGGGAGAGGCCGGGCATATCTTCGACCCTCAACCCATCGGAATTCACTCCTGCTTGGGGTCTTTTGCCCGCCGCGAGGTTGCAGAGATTTATAGGAACTCGCAGGGTTCGGGCGCTTTCCAAAGAGAATTCCGCATGTCAGTCTCGCCCCGCTGAGGAAGGCCATGAGGGCTTTCCCTTGGGAGGTAAAAAGAGATGAAACGCAGAAAGTTCATCGGGACCGCGGGTGTGGGAGCCGCGGGCGTTGTTGCTGCGACCACTGTCGCCGCACCGGCCATTGCGCAGAGCATGCCGGAAGTGAAATGGCGTCTGACATCGAGTTTCCCGAAATCGCTCGATACGCTCTACGGTGGCTCCGAACTCTTCGCCAAGATCGTCGGCGAGATGTCCGACGGCAAGTTCCAGGTACGGCCCTTCGCCGCCGGCGAAATCGTCCCGGGCCTGCAGGTTGCCGATGCGGTACAGAACGGCACCGTCGAAGCCGGCCAGACTGCGGCCTACTACTATTTCGGCAAGCATCCCAACTTCGTGTTCGAGACCGGCCTGCCGTTCTCGATGAACCAGCGGCAGTACTATGCCTGGCTGGAATTCGGCGGTGGCCACGAGCTGATCAACGACTTCTACAAGGAGTACAACTTCCGCTCCTTCATCTTCGGCGGCACGGGCTGCCAGATGGGCGGCTGGTTCCGCAAGGAAATCAAGTCGATGGAGGATATGAAGGGCCTGAAGTTCCGCGTCGGCGGCTTCGCCGGCCTGATCCTCACGCGCCTCGGCGTGGTGCCGCAGCAGATCGCGGGCGGCGACATCTATCCGGCCCTGGAGAAGGGCACGATCGACGCCTGCGAATGGGTCGGTCCCTATGACGACGAGAAGCTCGGCTTCAACAAGGTCGCCAAATACTACTACTATCCCGGTTGGTGGGAGGGCGCTTCGGTCGGGTCGCTCTACATCAACAACAAGGCCTGGGACGAGCTGCCCAAGCCCTACAAGGCGATGGTTGAGGTCGCTTCGGGCCGGGTCACGTCCTGGATGGTGCCGAAGTACGATGCCGGCAATCCGCCGGCGCTGCGCCGGCTGGTGGCGGCCGGCACCGAGTTGCGGCCGTTCCCGCGCTCGGTCCTCGAGCCGTGTTTCCTCGAGGCCTACAAATACTACGACGAACTCGCGGCCAAGGATCCGAAGTTCAAGAAGATCTACGACAGCCTGAAGGCTTTCCGCACAGACGAGAATCTCTGGTTCCGCGTCGCCGAGAACACCTTCGACAACTTCAATTTCTCCATGTCGGCGCAAGGACGATAAGCACGCCGCTGACGCCACAAGCGCCAAAGAAAGAAGCCCCGCCTGCAAAGGCGGGGCTTTTTTCGTGGCAGCAGGGGCTCAGTTCTTCGGCGGTGGAGCGCCGAAGACCGGGGGCGCGGCATCGTCCGAAGGTGGCGCCTGGAGCTCGATCTTCACCTTGCTGGGATCGACGCCGCTCGGCTTGTCGAGGAAGTAGGTCACCGATTGCGGGAGGGCAATCACGATCGCCACCATGATGAGCTGCAGCAGCACCCAGGGGATCGACCCCCAGTAGATGTCCGAGCTCTTCACTTCCTTGGGCGCCACGCTGCGCAGGTAGAAGAGAGCGAAGCCGAACGGCGGGTGCATGAACGAGGTCTGCATGTTCACGCAGAGCATGACGCCGAACCAGATCAGCGCGGCGTCGGCACCGACGACGGGGGCCAGGAGCTTCTGGGCCACCGGCGCCAGCATCGGAACGATGATGAAGGCGATCTCGAAGAAATCGAGGAAGAAGGCCAGGAAGAAGACGAACAGGTTGACGACGATCAGGAAGCCCCAGACGCCGCCCGGCAGGTTCGACATCAGGTGCTCGACCCACTGGTTGCCGTCGACGCCCTGGAAGGTGATCGAGAAGCAGGTCGCGCCGACCAGGATGAAGGCCACCATCGCGGTGATGCGCATGGTCGCCTGGAAGGCCTGCACGATCAGGTCACGCAGGTCCTTCACCTGCCAGGCTCGCCAGCACAGCCAGATGATGGCCGCGAACATGACGGTGAAGGCCGCCTTGAAGGCCAGCGACTTGAAGGCAACCATGCCGATCAGGGCGCCGATGATCGCGGCGGCGCAACCGCCAAGGAACATGATCCGGTCGAACTTGGTGAGCGGCGCATTGCGCACCACCGCCAGCACGATGGCACCGATGGCGCCCATGGCGCCGGCTTCGGTGGGGGTCGCCAGGCCCATCATGATGGTGCCCAGCACCAGGAAGATCAGCACTGCCGCGGGAATGATGCCCCAGGCGCACTTGATCAACAGGGCCTTGCCGAACAGGGTGCGCGGCACCGGCGGCAGGGCTTCGGGCTTCACCGTCGCAAGATAGAAAGTGTAGCCTGCGAACAGGGCAATCTGCAGCAGCGACGGGCCCCAGGCGCCGAGATACATGTCGCCGACCGAGCGGCCGAGCTGGTCGGCCAGCACGATCAGCACCAGCGAGGGGGGCACGAGCTGGGTGATGGTGCCCGACGCGGCCAGCACGCCGGTCGCGTAGCGCATGTCGTACTTGTAGCGCAGCATGACCGGCAGGGTGATCAGCGCCATGGCGATGACCTGCGCCGCCACCGTGCCGGTGATGGCGCCCAGGATGAAGCCGACGATGATGGTCGAGTAGCCCAGCCCGCCCTTGATGGGGCCGAAGAGCTGGCCCATCGATTCGAGCATGTCCTCCGCGAGACCGCATTTCTCGAGGATGGCGCCCATGAAGGTGAAGAAGGGGATGGCCAGCAGCAGCTCGTTCGACAGGATGCTGCCGAACACGCGTCCGGGGATGGCCTGCATGAAGGCCATCGTGAAGTAGCCCATCTCGATCGACAGGAACCCGAAGAAGAAGCCGACCGCGCACAGCGAGAAGGCGACCGGATAGCCGATGATCATGAACACGACGAGGCCGCCGAACATCAGCGGCGGCATCCACTCCAAGGGGATCATTGCGTCGGCCTCTCGTAGTGGGCTTCAAGACTGTCGACGGCATGCCCGTTGAGGAAGGCCACGCGCTTGATGAGTTCGGAGAGGCCCTGCAGGGCGACGAGAGCGAAGCCGACCGGCAGCACCAGCTTGATCGGCCAGCGCAGCAGACCGCCCGCGTTCGAAGAGTGCTCGTTCACGTTGAAGGACTGTATGAAGAAGGGCCAGCTCAGCCAGGCCAGGATGGCGCAGGTCGGCAGGAGGAAGATCAGCGTGCCGAGGATGTCGATCCAGAGCTGCCCGCGGCGGCTCAGCGTCATGTAGAAGAGGTCGACGCGGACATGTTCATTGCGCTTCAACGTGTACGAGGCGCCGAACATCACGATGACGGCGAACATGTACCACTGGACTTCCAGCCAGGCGTTGGAGCTGGTGTCGTACGCGTAACGCACCATCGCATTGCCGGCGCTGACGACGCAGGCCAACAACACGAGCCAATTGCAAATAACGCCTATCTTTTCGTTTAACGCGTCGATCAGCGCGCTGAACTGCAGCAACAAGCGCATCCGTCTCCGTCCCCCTGCATGCGAGTTATTTGATTTTCAGCCACACCCGTTCTCGCTTACGGATGTTTTCTTAGCTCGGTCCGCTGGGCGATGCCAGCGCCGGCCGCTTGTCGACTTTTCGTGCCGGTGCGTCAAGATGCGCCACCACCATTGCACTGCCTATGCCGTGGGCAACTCCATCCAGCCCTCGGGCCCGAAAAACTCCAGCGGCCGGAACGCCCGCTTGTAGGCCATCTTGCTCGAATCGGCGATCCAGTAGCCGAGGTAAACATAGGGCAAGCCGCGCTTGGCCGCGGCGTTGGCCAGCCACAGGATCATGTGCGTACCCAGCCCGCGGCGCGGGTCCTGGGGATCGAAGAAGCTGTAGACGGCGGAAACGCCGTTCGACAGCCAGTCGACGAGGCAGGCGCCGACCAGTCGGCCGTCCGCCGAATCGTCCCGGAACTCGATGATTGCCGTCTCGACCGGGCTTTCCTCGACCATGGCGCGGTAGTCGTCGAAATCCATGTCCGCCATGTCGCCGTCGCGATGACGGGTCAGCACGTAGCGCGAAAACAGCGAATACTGCTCGCCGGTCGCCAGGGCCTGGACCTCGGTCGCATGGACGTGCTCGTTGCGGCGCTGGATACGACGTTGGGCACGACTCGGCTCGAAGTCGCGAACCCGGATACGCACTGGCACGCAGGCACGGCAGCCGTCGCACAAGGGCTTGTAGACGAAATGGTGGGAGCGCCGGAAACCGGCGTCGGTCAGGGTGTCGTGCTGGGAGATGGCGTCCGGGCCGCTCAGCTCGGTGACGAGCTTCGTCTCCAGCCGATGCGGCAGATACGGGCACCGCATCGCCGGCGTCGTGCGAAAGAACCGCAGGGTCTGGATGTTCTGGCGGATGAACATGATACCGATCGAGAGTTTACGCTTCGCGCCGACGAAGGAAAGCGGCAGTTGTTCCGCCAAAGGTCGATCTCGAGGCGGCCGTCAAGATCCCGCCCGGCCGCGCGCCAGGCGGCGGAACGGCGTCAGGGCCAGCCTGATCAGTCGAGGCAGCAGCCAGATCAGGACGATCACGAAGAGAGCAAGTAGGCACAGAAAAGTGATCGGGTGAGCAATTGCGAGCGCCAAGCCGCCGATCACCGTCACGTCCTCGCCGACCGAAGCGGCGATGTTGCTGAACGGTTCCGGTGACGTATTGATCAAAGCCCGCGATCCGGTCTTGGCGACGTGCGTGCCGACTGCGAGCGTTCCGCCCAGCAGGCCGGCAATCACGGCAATCTCGGGGCTGAGGCCAGTGGCGGCGGCGTAGGCGAGCAGGAAGCCCGCAGGAACGCGCACGAAGGTCTGCAACGCGTCGTTGATGCTGTCGACGTAAGGAATCTTGTCGGCAAAAAAGTTGAGGGCGAACAGCAGGGCCGCGACGCCCATCACCCAGGGGGAGGCCAGGACCTGGAGGTCGGCGGGCAGGGCAACGAACCCCAACCGCTGCGCGACGCCCAGGACCAGGACGACGGCGTAGGTATTCAGTCCGCTTGCCCAGCCGGCGCCGAGCGCGACGGCGATGGCGGCCAGGGTTTCGGCGCTCATCGTGTCTCGACACTCATCGCCGGCCGGTCACAAGGCTCGCCGCGCCTTCAGCGCGGTGGCGAGTGTGCCATCGTCCAGCCAGTCGAGCTCGCCGCCGACCGGCACGCCATGCGCCAGGCGGGTCAAGGGCACATTCAACTCGCCGAGCCGCTCCGCCAGATAGTGTGCCGTGGTCTGGCCGTCGACGGTGGCATTGGTCGCCATGATGACCTCGCGCACGCCGCCTCCGGCCACGCGCTTCACCAGAGCCGCGATGTTGAGCTCGTCAGGTCCGATGCCGTCGAGGGCGGAAAGCGATCCGCCCAGCACATGGTAGCGACCCTGGAAGATCTTGCCGCGCTCCATGGCCCACAGGTCGCCGACATCCTCGACGACGCAGATCAGTCCGGCATCGCGCCGCGGATCGGCACATATCGAGCAGGGATCGACGGTGTCGAGGTTGCCGCAGACGGTGCAGGCGCGGATGGCGCGCGCGGCATCGCCCAGCGCCGTCGCCAGCGGCTGCATCAGCACTTCGCGCTTCTTCAGGAGATGCAGCGCCACACGGCGCGCCGAGCGCGGGCCGAGGCCGGGCAGGCGGCCCAGGAGCTGGATCAGCCGCTCGATCTCAGGGCCATTCATCTGTCGCCGCCCATCTGAGGGAAGGCGTCAGATCTTGAAGCCCGGCGGCAAGGGCAGGCCGCCGGTGATATCGCGCATCTGTTCCTGCACCGTCTGCTCGACCTTGCTGCGGGCGTCGTTGGCGGCGGCCACGATCAGGTCTTCGACCACACCTTTGTCCTCGGGCTTGAACAGGGAGGCGTCGATCTCGATCCGGCGCGTCTCGTTCTTGCCGTTGACGGTGACTTTCACCAGCCCGGCGCCGGAAGAGCCCACGATCTCCAGGCGTTCCAGCGCCGCCTGCAGCTCCTGCATCTTCTGCTGCATCTGCTGGGCCTGCTGCATCAGGCCGCCGAGATCCTTCAATTTGTCGAACATCAGTACTCGCTTTCGGGAATGTCGTCGTCGGCCGGATACTCCTCGGCAGGCGGCGGCTCTTCGCCGACGACCTCGCCGAGGCCTGCGACCAGGGACGTCTGATCGCCCTTGCGCCGTACCGTTTCCAGCTTGGCGCCCGGGAATGTCTTGAAGATCGCCTGCACGATCGCGTTGTTCTCCGCCGAGGTGCGCAGGTCGTCGGCCTTGGCGGCCTTCTGGTCGATCAAGGTCGGCTTGCCCTGCGCATTGGAGACCGAAGCGAGCCAGCGTCGGCCGGTCCATTGCGTCAGGAGCTCGCCCAGGCGCGCGGCGAGATCCGTCGGCGCCTTGGGCTCGGGTCGGAATTCGATCACGCCGGGCTCGCACCGCACCTCGTGCACGTAGTGCATCAGGCTGTGCACCAGCCGGGCTTCGCGCCTGCTTTCGAACAGCGCGACGACTTCGGTGAATGTGCGCGGCGCCGGCAGGGCCTGTGCCGGTTGCGCGGCCACGGCCATGGCGGGCTGCGTGGCGAGCCGGGCCACGGCAGCTCCACCACCGCCACCGCCGCGCGGGGCCGGAGCAGCGGCGCCGTTCGTCGTCGCCGCGCCGTTCTGCAGCGCCTTGATCGCATCGGACGGCGAGGGCAGGTCGGCGACGTAGCACAGCCGGATCAGCGCCATCTCGGCGGCGCGCTGCGGCGAGGGCGCAGCCAGCGTCTCCTGCAGGCCCTTCAGCAGAAGGGTCCAGGCGCGCGTCAGCGATGCCATCGAGAGCTTGCCGGCCATGGCGAGCCCCTGTGCGCGCTCGCTGTCGGCCGAAGCGGCGGCGGCTTCCGGCGAAATCTTGAGGCGGGTCACCCAGTGCGTGAGCTCGAGCAGGTCCTGCAGCACGACCACCGGATCGGCGCCGGCATCGTGCATCTCACCGAGGGCGCCGAGCACGGCCGGCGCGTCGCCGCGCATCGTCTTCTCGAACAGCTCGAGCACGCGGCTGCGGTCGGCCAGTCCCAGCATGTCGCGGACCTGCGCGGCATCGACCACGCCACCGCCATGCGCGATCGCCTGGTCGAGCATCGACAGCCCGTCGCGCACCGAGCCGTCGGCGGCGCGCGCCAGCAGGGTGAGCGCTTCGGGCGAGATCTCGACCTTCTCTTCCTGGGCAATGCGGCCGAAGTGCTCGACCAGGGTTTCCTGCGGCACGCGCTTCAGGTCGAAGCGCTGGCAGCGCGACAGCACCGTCACCGGCACCTTGCGGATCTCGGTGGTGGCGAACAGGAACTTCACGTGCGGCGGCGGCTCTTCCAGCGTCTTCAACAGCGCGTTGAAGGCCTTCTCCGACAGCATGTGCACTTCGTCGATGATGTAGACCTTGTAGCGCGCCGAGACCGGGCGATAGCGCACGCCTTCGATCAGCTCGCGCACGTCGTCGATGCCGGTCCGCGAGGCAGCGTCCATTTCGATGACGTCGACGTGGCGGTCCTCGGTGATCGCCGTGCAGTTGTCGCAGACGCCGCAGGGATCGACCGTCGGGCCGCCCTTGCCGTCGGGGCCGACGCAGTTCAACGCGCGGGCGATGATGCGTGCGGTGGTGGTCTTGCCGACGCCACGGACGCCGGTGAGCATGAAGGCGTGGGCGATGCGGCCGGTGGCGATGGCGTTGCGCAGGGTGCGCACCATCGCCTCCTGGCCGACCAGGGTGGTGAAATCGACAGGGCGATATTTGCGGGCGAGGACGCGGTAGGGGAGGGCGGGAGCCGCAGCGTCCTTGGTCCCATCATCGGTACCAGTGCCTTTGGAGGCTTTCGCCATGGCGGTCCTACCCGGTGGTGCGCCGTGGCCCCTTAGGCCCGGCGGTCATCGCGCCTGGGCGGCCCGGCTCCCGCGGCGGCGCGCGCAAAAGCACGGGTGAGAGACCGGCATGACCCGAAGCGAATTCGTTACGGCTGCTTCCTTCCGGATCTGACCGGGTTGGCGACTGCTTCGCCCACACCGGCCCCTCGGGGCCGTTATATCAGGAGTCGCAGCGCCTCGCGCAAGGCCTGAAGTGATCCCTTTGTGGAAGTCATGTAACGCTATGATTTCGTGAAGGAATCGGCCTTATCAGAAGGTCGGCGATGCACGACGAAGCAAACTCACTTGCCGCGCAGGTTGGCCGTCCGCTAGAAGCGATTGCGAATTGTTCGCAATTGGGGGTGCGGTGTCTGAAGGCGAGCGGGGCGTTTTGCGCATCTACAGAATGCATCGCTCGGCGTTGGTCGCCTATGCCAGTGCCATTGCGGGCGGCCGAGCACAGGCCGAGGACGTCGTGCAGGAGGCGTGGTTCAGGCTCTCTCGGGCGGATGACCTCGCGCTGATCCAGGAACCCGTCGCCTATCTCTACCGCCTTGTCCGCAACCTCGCGATCGACGCACGCCGGACCCTGTCTCGCGAAACGGCCCGGCTCGCCTTCGAGATCGATGCCGTGACCCTGGCGGATGAGCAACCGTCGCCGGAACGCGCGACCCTGGCGCGCGACGAACTTCGAGCGGTTCTAGATGCCCTGGCGGAACTGCCTGAACGGACCCGAACGGCGGTACGGATGAACCGCATCGAGGGGCGCAAGCTCCGCGAGGTCGCCGATCATCTCGGCCTCTCTATCACGCGAACGCATGCCCTGATCGTCGAGGGCATTGCTCATTGTGACCGGTTGCGCGGAAAAAAGGCCCACGCGACAACGTCTTCGTCTCATGGACACTGACGCCGACCGTGCCCGTCGGGAAGCCGCAAGCTGGTTGATCCTCCTCGATGAGGATCCCGGCGATGAGGCCTGCCTGACCAGATTTCGAGCCTGGCTCGACGCTGCGCCGGCGAACGCCGTCGCTTGGCGGAGCGTGGCCCGCACAGGCGATCTGCTGGCGATGGCAGGCAACGACCAGACGGCAGCTCCTACGCTGCATCGGCCGGGTTTGCTCGGAGGATGGCGTCCGGTGGCGGCGGTGCTGGCGATTGCCGCCTGCCTCCTGATGATTTTGGGGCCGACCCTGACCGTGCGCTTCCAGGCCGATCATCTGACCGCTACGGCCGAAATCGAGACGTTGCAACTCGACGATGGCAGCACGGTGCGGCTCGGACCCGACAGCGCAATCCGCCTGGCCTTTGTCGGCGGCGAGCGCAAGGTCGAGCTTCTGGCAGGCGAGGCGTTGTTCGATGTCGCGCCTGACAAGGCGCGGCCGTTTCGCGTCGTCGCGGGCGACACGACGGTGACGGTGCTGGGAACACGGTTCGATGTTTCAAGGCGCGGCGACGGCACGTCGATCGCGGTAGGCAGCGGTCATGTCCGGGTCGACTCCGGGAAAGCCGAGGTCTTCGACCTGCGGGCCGGTGACTGGGTGCGCATCGGAACCGGCGGTACCGTCGAGAAGGGCGCCGATCTGCCCGACTTCCTGGTGGTCGGGCCCGATGTTCGGATTGCTGCTCGCAATCGGCCGGTCTCTGAGGTTGTCGACCGGATTCGCCCTTGGTTCGGCGGCCGCATCGTCATCGCCGACGGCAGCGTCGGGCGTCAGCCCGTGACGGGCGTATTCGATGCCAGCGATCCGGTACGGGCGCTGGAGGCGCTGGTCGTTCCCCAAGGGGGGCGCGTCATCAAGGTCACGCCCTGGCTGCTGGTCGTTGCAAAGGGATAGGCATCGGCGCGCTGCTGAGACTTTTTTCGGAAAAACACCTCGCCTCATCTCGTCAATGCCGCAAGGAGCCTGGAGCGGTTGAGAAGCAATCGCCACTGGCAGCTCGGTCTCCTCAGTTTCGTGTTGGGGAGATCGCAGGTGAATGGGGACGACGAAGGGGTGAAGGGGCCGGCGGTATCGCGGGCCCGGCGCATCGGTGTGTCGCTGCTGGCTGCGGCCGTTGCTTTCTGCAGCACCGCCGTGATCGTCCCGCTCGCGATGGGCACGGCCTTTGCGCAGCAGGCGCGGTCTTTCAACATTCCTGCGCAGTCGCTTGCCGATGCGCTTGTTCAGTTCGGCTACCAATCCGGCCTGCAGGTTGTCGCCGAGGGTACGCTCACGGCCGCGCTGAGAAGCCCTGGGGTTATCGGCAGCCTGCCACCGGGCGAGGCGCTGGCGCGTCTCCTGTCCGGCACCGGTCTGGTGTTCCGGTTCACGAATGCCACCACGGTGGCGCTCGAGCGACCGGGAGCCAGCGGTTTGCCTGGCGCGGTCCATCTCGATCCCGTCCAGGTGCAGGGCTATTCCGTCCCCTCGCAGGCGCTGATCGACAATGTACCGCCGCCCTATGCCGGCGGGCAGGTGGCCAAGGGCGGTCAGCTCGGGTTGCTGGGCAACCGCGAGGTGATGGATACGCCGTTCAATCAGACGAATTTTACAGCTGAGAAAGTTCAGAATCAGCAGGCGAAGACGATCCGGGACGTTCTGATCGACGATCCCTCGGTGCGCTCCTATTTCCCCGATGGCGGCCCCGGAACCGATACCGTGCGCATTCGTGGCTTCCCGGTGGGCAGCGCGACCACGGCCTATGGCGGCCTCTACGGCGTGCTGCCAACCAGCTCGATCATGGCGGAACTGGCTGATCGCGTCGAAGTGCTGAAGGGCCCCACCGCGATGATCTACGGCATGCCGCCGGGTGGCGGCGTCGGCGGCACCATCAATCTCGTGCCCAAGCGCGCGCCAGATCAGGGTCTGACGCAGTTGACGGCCGGCTATGCCTCGGCGGGCCAGGTCAGCGGACATCTGGATGTCGCACGTCGGTTCGGCGACGAGAAGCAGATCGGTGTCCGCTTCAACAGTGTCGCCCGCGCCGGCCAAACGGCCATCGAGGGAAACTCCGATCAGCGCTTCCTGAACATCGTGGGACTCGACTATCGCGGCGAGCGGGTCCGTGTCGCGGCCGATCTCGGATACCAGTATCGCTATATCGGCGGCTTGATCCCCTATCTTGGCGTCGGCGCCAATGTGGCGTTGCCCTATGCGCCGAACGCTCGGAAGAATCCGGGACAGCCGTGGAACTATCAGGATCACAAGGATCTCTTCGGCGTGCTGCGTGCCGAGGTCGATCTCACCGAGACCGTGACGGCTTACGCGACCATAGGTGCGCACGACTACCGTGCGCAGCGACTGGCCGGGAGCACCAACCTCACTGTCTCCAACTTCAACGGCAACGCCACAGTGACGGCCAGCACGTTCAGCCAGTACCAGACTTATCAGACTAGCGAGGCCGGTCTGCGCGCCAGGGTCCGCACCGGGCCGATCGACCATGAATTCGCCTTTGCCGCTACGGCCTTTCGTCAGGAGACCGGTGCGGTGACGGTCAATGGAGCGACCTACAACACCAACATCTACAACCCGAACGTCATCGCGCGACCCAACATTCCGATCGGGGCGGCCAACAAGACGAGCATCGAGACGCTGTCGAGCCTCGCCCTTGCCGATACACTGTCGGCCGCCGACAATCGCATCCAGCTCACCGTCGGTGCGCGCCTGCAGCGGGTGACGGCCACCAACTACAATCCGACGACCGGTTTGGAGGCCGACAGCTACGACCAGAGTGCGCTCACGCCCGCCGTGGCTCTGGTCTTCAAGCCCTGGAAGAATGTCTCGTTCTACGGCAATTTCATCCAGGGGCTTCGTCCAGGCACGATCGTCGGATCGACTTTTGCCAATGCCGGCGAGGTCTTCCCACCCTTCAAGTCGACACAGTGGGAGACCGGCGTGAAAGTCGACTGGGGGCGTTTCACCACGACCCTCAGCCTGTTCCAGATCACGCAGCCGAGCACGATCACCGACGTGGCGACCAACAAGCTCATGCTGTCCGGAGAGCAACGCAATCAGGGCCTGGAGTTCAATGTCTTCGGTGAACCGATGGAAGGAGTGCGCCTCCTGGGTGGCTTCATGCTGCTCGATGGCGTGCTCACCAAGACGCAGGGTGGTCTGACCGACGGCTGGGTCGCGCCCTTTTCGCCGACCTTCCAGCTCAACCTTGCGGGCGAATGGGATACGCCGTTCGTCCGCGGCCTCACGCTGACCGGGCGCGCCGTCTATACCAGCTCGCAATATATCGACACTACCTGGCCGCGGCGCAGCCTGCCGGACTGGACGCGCCTCGACGTTGGGTTGCGCTATGCCTTCGAGCCGGTGCGCAGCCCGACCGGCAAGCCGATCGTTGCCCGGTTCTCCGTCGAGAACCTCCTCGATGCCAATTACTGGGAGACCGGATCCGCAGCGTCCACCTTGAGCCTCGGTGCGCCGCGCACCTTCCGCCTGTCGCTGACGGCCGATTTCTGAGCATCGAATATGGAGCCGGCGTTCCGGGCGTCGATGAACTGGGTCCATACCTGGGCGGGCGTCGTACTGGGGAGCCTGCTGTTCGCGATCTTCTGGACGGGCACGCTTTCGGTTTTCGACCGCGAGATCGACCGCTGGATGATGCCGGAGCTGCGTCTCGCCCTGCCGCGAGACCCGCCGACCCTGGATGTCCTCCGCCCGTCTATTGCCGATGCCGGACGTGCCCGGTCGTCCTTTGTCGCGATCATCCTGCCGAGCGAGCGGCAGCCGGTGTTCCGGCTGGCCTGGCGCGATCGATCAGGCCTGGTCGTACGCTACCTCGATCCGGCGACGGGGGCGACATTGCCGGATTCCGGCACGCGGGCGGCATCGGGCTTCATCTATCCCTTCCACTACATGCTGCATGTCCGCGGCTGGGACATCGGCGTTTGGATCGTCGGCCTCGCATCAATGGCGATGCTGCTGCTCTGTGTGTCCGGCGTCGTTGTCCATCGCAAGTTCTTTGCCGACTTCTT
>Ga0209930_1000643_pt1 | contig 74381 bp, 90 predicted proteins | sample ThiBiot_500_biof_2_FD_183948 | JGI IMG/M metagenome (GOLD analysis project Ga0209930, IMG submission 183948) | Wastewater bioreactor microbial communities from Cape Town, South Africa - Thiocy_cont_500_biof (SPAdes) | ecosystem: Engineered > Bioreactor > Thiocyanate-remediating >...
ATCAATATTCTATGTAAACTTCGTTTCTATTTTCGTTTCACAACAATTACTCTTTCAACATGGTTTATTCTTTTTGCATGTATCGATCGATATTTCTCAACATCAATCGATATCACTCGTCGATCATGGAGTTCGTTACGTATCGCTAAGCGAACTGTCATTTTCGCGAGTCTCTTCGGTTTTCTCTTTCCATACACAGAATTATTCTATTGTTATTCAGTCAATCAACAGAATGTCTGTACATACACGATTCTTACGTGTAAAATGATCAGTGAAACCGTGCTACTGATTTTCAATTCCGGTATACCGCCGATAATAATGGTTGTCATCAGTTATTTAACGGTTCAACAAATCAAACACATTCATTTTCATTCAAATCGAGATACACAATTAGTTCGAATTTTACTGGTTCAAGTATTCGTTCTCGTTCTCTTTGCTATTCCGATAACATCTCAAAAAGTTTATAGTTATATAACCATTTTCGAAACGAAATCTCCATTGAGAGCAGCGATTGAGAGTTTAATTATTCAAATATGCACAGCAGCTTCATATATTTACAACAGCACGACATTTTATGTCTATTCATTAACAAGTAAAAGATTTCGAAAAGAAGTCTCGCAAATATTCGCTTGTCAATATTGGCGAACAAATATTATCCATCCAAGACAATTAAATACATCGAATCCGAAGGAAATTTTACCGAAAATAAATTAAAATTGCGTTTTTTTTCTTTTCATCGTAAATAAAACCGAAAGAAATGCTAAAAGCTCGAAAGTAAAACATAATCGACTATCTCTTTATGCTCGTTCTTTACAAAGATAAAAGAAATTGCATCGAAAATGTTAACCAACAACACTAACGTCATATTTGACGCAAATCGGGAAATAAAACCAGTCTCGTTTCTTTTCAAATACATTACGTATGTTAACATGTTTTTTTTTATCTTAAGTACGTCATAAATTATCAATCAGAAACGGTTTTTAAAAGAAATCTGTCTTTATTTTTTATTATGGAACAACTTTTCGGCGAACAGATCGCCGATATTTATTTAAAAAAAAAGAAAAATCATGAAGTTAAAAAGGAAAAAAACTCAGTTCTCGAAGGTTTTTTTACACGTACTCAAGGTTCGAGGCGTCGTCTGACGTTTATATACTTTTCGAAACATTAGCGTCACCAAGTATTTTTATGCTTAGGGGAAAAAATCAAAATATCGAAACAAGCGTATTCTTTTTTTTTCGTCTCCTTCTTTTCAATATCGTACACATAAAGAAACGAACGTGAAACAAAAATCATTCATGCTTATTTTCGACTATAATCATATTTTCTTCAACGTATTTTGTATCATCCATAGGTAAACATAAACATTCATGACGATGACATATCTTTATTTATTGCTAAATATTAAACAAAATCTATTCAATTGCAGATCATTTAAATCATGAATAATATCGACAATTAAGTTGTACATTAGATAGATGGGTAAACTCGAAATTATCTCACCATTTCTTCAACGATTTAAACATTCAGAAACTCCTACAGAGCGAACGCCCTTGGATGTTCGATCAGATGGATCAGAGCAGGCAAATTATTATGTTTACTATGATCCATCAACGGACATTGAATCATCTCTTTGGGTCAAGATAAAAACTCGAAAGAATCATACACAACTACAAACAAATCGAATTCGAACAACACGGTATAATATATTCACATTCATACCAAAGAATCTTTTCGAACAATTTCATCGTATTGCCAATATTTATTTTGCTATTCTAATCGGTTTAAATTGGGTACCTGTGATCAATGCCGTATCAAAAACTGTAACTAAACATGAATATACATCGAATCAATTGATGAAGATGTTTTTTAGGTTGCTTTCATACCGTTATGTGTTATTCTAACTATCACTGCTATTAAAGATCTTGTTGAAGATTTAAAACGATGGCGAAGTGATGTACATATCAATCGACAAGTGTCTCGTGTCTATGATAAGTACAGCGAAATGATTTCGAAATGTATTTTTGTAAAAAATTTGATATGATTAATAGAACAGAACGAAGATTTGTTGAATGTAAATGGGAGGATTTGTCGGTTGGTGATATCGTTCGTGTTCATGTCGATGAAACAATTCCAGCTGATCTTCTTCTTGTTTCATCGGCATCAACTGAAAGTACATGCTATTTAGACACAGCAGCTATTGATGGCGAAACAAATCTCAAACAAAAAAGTATTCCTGCATGTTTTTTGGATTATGATAAACCTCAAGAGACACGATTCGAACTGCAATGCGATCGACCTAATGATGATATTTATCATTTTAATGGAAGAGTTATATTCTCGTCTGACGAACAAATTCATCCTTGTGATATCAATAATGTTCTTTTACGTGGTTGTGTCCTTCGAATAACTGATTATATCGATGGTTTAATTGTCTATGCAGGTAATGAAGCGAAAGTTATTAAATCAGCCAATGTTGCATCGAGTAAACATGCACTTATTGAACGATATATCAATCGTGATGTTCTATTTTCCAGTGGTATTCTCATATTTTTATGTCTGCTTAGTGCTGGTCTATCCATACATTGGGAACATTCACATAGTCATGAATGGATCTACACTTATTTCGTCATCGATAATCCATTGAAAAATAAAGCTGGCCATTTTTTTGCATCGGCTCTACGTTTTGTTATTCTTTTTCAAGTTCTAGTACCAATTGCACTCTATGTTTCACTGGATATCGTTCGTGTTCTACAAATGTATACGATATCACGTGATAAAAATATGAAACATGACCGATCGATTACTTGTCGAACATTTACAATCAATGAAGATCTCGGACAGATCGGCTATATCTTTTCGGATAAAACAGGAACAATTACACAGAATGAACTCGTATTTAAAAGTGTATCAATCAATGGTTTGCAATATTCAAATCGGTATATTATTGAGAGTTTTTTTTAGTTTTTAATTGAACTTTATGCCTTTTTTCTAGTTCGGAATTACCTGCTGAAAGAGATTCGGTTATGCATCATTTTTTAACTGCATTAGCTATTTGTAATACATCGTTTATTGTTCACGAAGATAAAGAATTAAAACATCGAGTCGATTATAAACCAAAATATGAAGGTGACAATGCAGATGATCTTGTTCTATGTCAAGCAGCATCAGATTTCGGTGTTCGAATGATTTCTCGAACGGCTCGAACGATTGTTGTTCGATATATTGATTCAACCGATACGAAAAAAGACGATGTTCAATATGAAATACTTTGTTTACTACCGTTTGATTCATCTCGACGACGAATGTCGATTATTGTTCGAGCAAATCAACGGATTTATTTGTATATCAAAGGAGCAGAAACATCGATTTGGTCAAAATTAAGTTCATCGAATGATGAAACAATGAAATCTACAACTGAACAACATAGTCTCGGTTTTGCTGAACAAGGTTTTCGTTCACTTTTAATTGCCTATCGAGAAATTTCTCAAACTGATTACGACAATTGGTTTCATCAATATCGTCATGCTGCAAATTCTCTCAATAATCGTGAAGATGCAATTTCAAATGCAGCCGATCAAATCGAAACGAATCTTCTTCTAGCAGGACTGACAGCTGTCGAAGATAAATTACAAGAAGGTGTACCATTAACAATTGCTACTCTTCGATCTGCTGGCATTAAAATTTGGCTTCTCACCGGAGATAAACAAGCGACGGCATTGAGCACAGCACAAGCAGCATCAATGATCAATATGCAACAGACACATGATCATGATACACCGGCAATGACAACGTGGAATTTCGATGCTCGAACTCAAGCACAATTGAATCAATATACGAAAATGATTTATTATAGTTCGCAATTGATTGAAATGGATCAACAATTAAATAATCGAGATGGATCAGTATCTGATGAAATACGAACACGTAAAACAATAGAACGAATGGAAGAAGTTATTGTTGCACAAAAACCAACAGCACACGTATGTCTCGTGGTGACTGGAGATGATTTAGGTAATCAGATTTCAATTAATTTAATTTCATTTAATTTCTGTTTGATAATTTCAAGGTACAATTCTTGAATATCAACCAAAGGAATTCATTCGAGCTGCTGCTCATTGTCAATCGGTTCTTTTCTGTCGTGTTTCTGCCACACAAAAACGTGAACTTGTTACAATGGCTAAGACGATTTTCGATCGTCGAATCTTAGCCATTGGCGATGGTGCCAATGATGTTGGTATGATTCGTGAATCTCATTGTGGTGTCGCAGTTTACGGTCGTGAAGGTTCACAGGCGGCTGCTGCCGGTGATTTTGTTGTTGATCGTTTCGAATGTCTTCGACATCTTTTACTTGTGCACGGTGCTTGGTGTTTCTATCGAACAAGTCAATTGATTTTATACACATTTATGCACAATTTTCAATATATATTAGTTCTTTTCTATTATCAAATATTTAATGGATTTTCGGGGATATCTTGTTTACATTCGTTTTGTATGTATTTGATATTATTATATATATATAGAGAGAGAAGAGCAATATGTTTGTTTGTTTTCTTATAGATTTAATTCTTTATACGAGTTTGTTTAGTGTTCTTCCACAAGTAAGAAATAATTTGATTTCGACAAAAAATTAAAAAATAAGTTGGATTTCAGTGTGCTATTGCACTTTTCGATCAACATATTCCAGCTGAACGAGCTTTACGCGAACCTGAACTCTATGAATATACTTTGACTAATAGATTCTATCGTATCTCATCCTATTGGATTAATATGCTTGATGCTCTTTATCAAAGTACAATTATATTTTTCATTAGTTACTATTCATATCAACATCAATCCGATATTGATGTGTTATCACTTGGTTTTTCACTTGTATTCAGTATGATGACAACATCGATGGTACATATTCTTCTTCAAGCGACACGTATCGATTGGTCTGTGATAAGTTCAATAGCATTTAGTTTTCTATGTTTTCTCGGTTTTACATTGGTATTCGATGCAGTTTGCGTTAGTTGTATACCGTATGAAAGTCCATATGACGTCTCTTATCGAACGTTTCGACAAGCTCGATTTTGGTTTGTGAATTTGTTTGTTCTTATCACAGCTATGGCGCCTCGTTTTCTAGTTAAATGCGTTTATAATACAGTCAAAAATCCTCTAATATCCAAGAATCAACGGTGATAAAACAAAAATAGTTTTTTTTTTGTTATTTGTTTTTACTTTTTGGAAATAAATAAAATGACTCAGCACACGTTTGTAATTATGAAACTTTGATTTTTTCTGTGTCGTCACTATCGCACTTACGCAAGTCGTACTCTTTTGACTATATAAATACGAGATTTCTAACAAAAATATTGTACACCGCTTTTTACTTGCATCTTAGTATGAGTGATTTTTTCACTTTTGTAAAGCTTACTCGAATGAACTATATCAATGTCCAAGGAAAACATGAACAAGCCTCTTTCAAAGTCCGAGATTGTACGTTGCTTAATTGATTCTATCTATCAGATTTGAAATTTCATCAGTTCTGTTTCTGTTTGTCTAGTTGAAACAAATCAAAGATCGGCAAGAAAAACTACGATTGATTAAAATCGAAGATGAAGAAGAAGCGAAACGGATTCAAGAGAAAGAAGAAGAAAATGAACGACAAAGAAAAGAACAAGAACGTTTAGAAGAAGAACGACGACAGAAAAAAAGAATACGAGAACGAAATCGTATTCAGCGGCAAAGAGAAGAAGGAACATATTTAACTAAAAGGCAACGAGAACAGAATGAAAAGAGACGAGTACAATTCGAAGCTGCTGGAATTCAAATACCAAAACTACATACTTCGGAACAAACTCATGACACGACTAAAACGAAAATTAATCCTCCATGTACAACAACACAATCAACTATCGAACTGAACGAGGACACGGATGAATCAAATGACAATGATGATGTTTCGAAACGAGTTTCTGATGAAGAACAATTTGAAATTATTGATCAACCATCATCTAATACGCTTCGAGCACCAGTGATTTGTGTTTTGGGTCATGTCGATGCTGGTAAAACGACTCTATTGGATAATCTTCGTCAAAGTTCTGTTCAAGCACATGAAGCCGGTGGAATAACTCAACAAATAGGTGCAACAAATGTTCCATTAGAAACGATTCAACAACGAACGCAAATGTGTCGTTCAAATGAACAAGATATTCACGTTCCAGGTTTGCTAATTATCGATACACCTGGACATGAAACATTCAAAAATCTTCGATTACGTGGCTCATCACTTTGTGATCTAGCTATTCTTGTTGTCGATCTCATGCATGGTCTCGAACCACAAACAATTGAATCAATCGAATTACTTAAACAACGAAATACACCATTCATCGTTGCTTTGAATAAAGTCGATCTTCTCTATGATTGGAAAGGTAATCGCGAAAAAGATATCAAAGAAGTTATCGACGAACAAACGACATTTACAAAAAATCATTTCGAAACACGTTTTACCCATATTCGTGTTCAATTTGCTGAACAGGTATTGATCAACAATAAAACAAATAACTTTCCACTTACTTACTTTCTTAAAGGGTTTAAATGTTGCTCTCTATCATCAAAATCCTGATCCCAATGAATATTATTCCATGGTACCAACATCCGCACTTTCAAGTGACGGAATGGGATCGTTAATTTCACAGGTCATTCAAATATGTCAAACAACTTTAGTACAACGTCTCACACATACCGATGAATTACAAGCAACTGTCATGGAGGTTTGTCGAGCTGAGTTTGCATCAATTTTCATTTCTTTTTATTCGATTAGGTCAAACCAGGTGATAGCATTGGTACAGCTATTGATGTTGCTTTGATTAGTGGTTGTTTGTCAATTAATGATAAGATTATCATAGCTGGTCAAGAAGGTTCAATTGTTACACGTATTCGACGAATTCTTATTCCTGATTCAAATCAAGAACTTCGTGTTACGGTAAAATTCTATTCGATTTATTCATTTATTTGATTCTATTTTGATTTTTAGGATCAATACAAAAAGAAAGATAAAGTTTACGGTGCATGTGGCGTCAAAATTGTTGCAAAAGATCTCGAAAAAGCTATGGCAGGCTTTCCATTATTTATCGTACAAACGAACGATGAGATTGAATGTTATAAACGTGAATTCGAACAGATGATACGAACAGCTCTTGACGCAATCGAATTGAAAGACACAGGTGTCTATGTTCAATCATCAACATTAGGCGCATTGGAAGCATTTATTCAATTGCTTAAAACAGCGAATATTCCGGTAGATTTTGATATTTTGAGTTTGATTTTTTTGTTTCAATGAGAACTTTTCTGAATCGTTAGTGTGCCGGAGTGAATATCGGACCTGTGCATCGAAAAGATGTTACGCGTGCATCATCTCAATTGGAAAAAGATGCTCAGTGAGTTCTTTCAAATCGAAAATTTGAATTCGAAGATAAGTTTAACTTGTATTTAGATATGCAACAATCTTGGCATTCGATGTTCGAATTGAAAAAGATGCTCAAGATTATGCAAAATCAATTGGTCAGTTATTAATTATTACCATTATCGATCTATATTTTTATATTTTAGGTGTAAAAATCTGTCAAAGTAATGAAATCTATCAATTACGTGATATGTTCATTGCTTATCATGAAGAAATCAAGGCGATTAATCGAGAAAAATATAAACATCTCGCCGTATTTCCGTGCAAATTAAAAATTCTGCCAGATTGCGTTTTTCGTTCACGAGATCCGATTATTTGTGGTGTACGAGTTGAAGATGGTTTTATTAGATTAAATACACCAATATGTGTTCCATCGAAAAATGTATGAAATCAAATTTAAAAACTATAATTTCATCTTGACTTTTTCTGAATTCTAGTTCATTGAACTCGGTCGAATTGTAGCTATTGAAAAGAATCATAAATCAATTGAGGCAGCTACGAAAGGTTCAGAAGTTTGCATTAAAATTGAACCAATACCCGGTGAAACACCGAAACTGTTTGGTCGACATTTTGATGAAAACGATCATTTAATCAGCAAAGTAATTTTTTTCGTTTGTTAATATAAAAATTAGTTCTCTCGATTTCTAGATATCTCGAGAGTCGATTGATACATTAAAACTTTACTTTCGAAGTGAATTACAAACTGCCGATTGGCGATTTATTGTTGACTTGAAAAAGATTTTTGACATTGTTTAATTTGTTCTTTCTTTCAAAATATATAATCAAGATTTGCTTGTTTTTTGCGAATAGGAATGATATACCACTTTTATTTTAACATGCACATAAGTAAAAAGAAATCTTATTTGTTTTACCAACATGAATACAATAGGAGGGTACAAATTACAGAAAAAAACAAACGAGAGAAAGAAATGTTGTTTTCGTAAATAAGAAATATGATCAATATGGAAACAAAAAATAAAAATAAACTCGGGCTAACAAATGACTTCGAAAAGGAAAAGAGAAAACGTCATTTATTTCTCATATATAAATGTATGTATACGAATAAATAAATGATAAAAAGGAATGTCTGGTGCGTGTGTACTTCTTAGTGAGAGACAAAAAAGAAAATTATTGCATGTATCGAGCGGAAATCAAAGAAAACGATAGGAATATGCACACAACAACAATCAATGAACAATACGAATAGGCTACTAAAAATAAAAATGAGAATGATAACGCAAGAAGCTGATTAGTTTGATTTTGCATCTTGACATGCACACGCAATGGCTTGTTTTGTTTTTTTTTCATAAGAGAGAATATTGCACACATATAGAAGAATAAAAGAGAAGGTCTTGTTTGAAGGATTTTTAATGTGTTTTGTTGAAAATAAAAACTAGAGAAAGAGAGAGAGAGAGACAAGGAAAATCTAAGAAATAAAGACGACAAATATGAAAACATAAGGAATATATTGAGAAATCGAATTAAAATAATGACTGTTTATGGATTTATGTTTCGAAATCATGATTTTTTGGATGCAAATGGCCACCATTCGGCCTTTTCTTTTTGTTTTATCATAATTTTATGACTTAAACTAGCGAATTCTTCAGCTCGTTCAGTTAATTGTTTCGAAGCTAGTTCGACTTCGCCTAATTTTTGACCACGTTCAAGTAATTTCTTTTAGAGAAAGACAAAAACAAAAGAGCACGAAATTAGATTGATTAATTATTCAACACAACAAATATTTGTCATACCATTTTTGTATCATTAATTACACTATTTGCAGAATCAGTTTTACCACGTAGTTGATTTATATTCACGTTAACATCTTCTCGTTTAGCAACACCTAATGGAGCTTTTCCAGCTGCTTCACCAACTGAACAGAAGAATTATGATTTTTTACGTTTTTTTTTTCGCTCAAAATCTTACAGAGTTGATCGGAATCAACGGCTGAATTCGATGTAAACAATTTAGTAAAGAAATTTTGTTTCGGCGCTTCAGGCATCGCAATCGACGGACTATATAAATCGCAAAGCATTTCACTAATTTGTTCTTTAACGTCGGATGAAATCGTTATTTTTTGAATTTCCGTTGGAGAACACATGTAAAGTCCATGGCCTCGATTCGTAAATGTAAATGTCGATGCAACCAATGATCGATAGGAATCAGTGAGTGATTCAAGAGTAAAAATGAACAATTCACGTAGACTTGGCAAACTGAATACTTGAACACGACCAGCAGAAAGATAACATGTGAGACACGGAGAACCTGATATTTTAACAACAGCTGCTCGAAGAACAAGCGATGCCGATGTATTGAGTGATTCATAAATTTTTTGTTTTGATATGCAAGCTTGAGATGGTAATGCAACAACCTTGATAGGACAAAGACAAATGTTGATATTAAACAAAGAAATCAACAATCGATTTACTCGAGCTTGTTTTGCTGAACAAAAAACAGCATATTGAATATTATTTGATACAGTTGTTGTGGCTATTGCCGATGTGGAAGACGCCATACCACTACCGGGTAAAACTGTTGATGAACTCATATCCGTCGATGTTGTAAAACCATCTGTTTGTCGATTTGCTTTACCTTCTGAATGACAATCGATTTAACATTGATTTCAATTGAAAAGAAAACAAACTACTTTTCGTATCCCATTTTTCGCTCGGTGGTAAAATAATCGATCCTTTATGATCAAGAAATGAGATATGCAGTAAACGGCCACATAAACGAAATACGCTTCCACTTGGCACAACTAAACAAAATAGTTCGATTAGCGTTTTCATCATCATCAAATTAAATATACCGCTGATATTTCGAGGTTCATAAATGATATTCAAATTAATAACAATAACACAACCTGTACTCGTACCGAGCCAAACACTTGGTGAAACAGTAAATTCTATTCAAAATTATACTTAGTTCTTCTGTTCTGTTTGTCAAAGATAAATACAAACCATTCTTATAAGTAAATGACTCGGAGAATTGTATAGCACAAACACTTTCATTGGAAATAATATTATCCATACTCGATGTACTCGATGAACGTTGAAGTTCTCCAATTGATTGTTTGTCTAAATGAAAGTAAAAACAAACAAACAAATTAATTAAGTATTCATAACTAGACTTTGTCAATTATTAATGACACAATATTAATAAGCTCCCGATTAAACAATCATGCATTAATGATTTCTTCTGTTATTTTTTTTGTCGTTGTTGGTGAAAATAAACAATAAAGCAAAGCAGACAAAGAAAATAAAAGCATATTGACGACGAGACAAGAATTATCTGTATACGAAAAATACTCAACAAATGTGAATAAACATATAGACGAAATCATTTGTTCTTTTTTTTTATATAAATATTCTACGATCAAGAAGATTTTCCCTTCTACGTTTAACTTACAAAGAGCTGAATTGACATCAGATGGAGCCTGAGCTCGTTTTTCAGCAAGTATCGAAGCAGTAGTAATAGTAGTAGAAGGAGGCGAGGATTGCTAGAAGAATATAGGGAAGAAAAAAGAGATGCTAGTAAAAGATATTCCACAAAAAAAACAAAAGAAAAAAGATTTTCATTGTTAATTTTGTTTTTTTTTTCATCAGCCTAGTTAGATAAGTTAGTAGATGATAGAAGACGATGAGTATAAAAATAATTTGCATCGATCTTCTTCATCAAGCAGCGTTTTTTGTTTAAAGTTTAAAAAAAACAGTTTATGCTAGAATAGCGTGCAGAAAATGAAAGAATAGCGCAGGCAAACATATCCAGTTTCCTTTTATAAATAAATATAAAATCGAATATGAATATGAGACTAGATGAGAATCGCCACAAAAAACTAAAATGATTTAGTGAGCGCACCCTTCAAATTCACGTGTGTCAAACAATGATTATGATAGCTTGCTGTGGTCGTTGATGCTATGGAATGTTTACTTGATGAGAATATTGCATTGGGTGTTAATTGTTGATGATATTGACCATCATCTTTACGTAGATCAATCATATGTGCTTTACGTTTATGTGATTTATCTTTCATATGTTCAGTATATTCAAGTGAACATGTGCCACGTAATTGTGCACCTGTGAATGTTGATGGTGACCATGTTTTTGATAACATTGGATTGTCGTTACTGCTACTTAAACTATCGGATAGGTCAGGTGGCGATGATGTGACGATTTCAGGTGCTTTTTCAGCTGGTAACGATCGATGAACTCTAAACGGCACAGCTGTCGATGTTTCGAGATCAGTTAAATCCGAATTTGATGTTGGCAGTGCACTAAATGCCAATGTGCCCGTTTCTTCGCCCGTACTACTTGCTTCACTATCATCACCGCCACTTTTTCCGCCGTAATCATTTGGATTTAACACATTAGTTGCTTGTTCTTTTTTACGTGAATTTGATGTACGTGATAAACGTTTGCGTAATGTACGAAATGTCTTTGCAAATGTTGCTGAACTCGGTGCTTTATCCTCATGAGCTGCACTATCACCACCACAACCACCTCCTCCTCCTGTTGCATCGACACCTGCAGTCGGTGCCGCCTCATCACTTGCAGGCACTGAATCGATTGAACGAGAACGAAAAACTGGAATGTGAACATTATCATTGGCAGTCGCTCGATTTGAGGAGGAGGAGGAGGAGGTTGGATTCAATGGTTTCAAACGAATCTTAGATGACATTCCACCAATATTCGTAAATGAAAAAACAGACGATGATGTCGATGGTCCTCCTTCATTTGAATATGAGGAAGGCGAAACTGATAAATGATGCTATGCAGAGATAGAGACAAAGAATCAAATTTGAGATTCACGGAAAAATCTGTTCGTTCTCTCATCAATAAGTTGTCTAAAGAAAAGGACAACATGAGATAAATATTTACTTGATATTCAACCGATACGAAATCATTGATATCAGAATCATTCCCTGGTCCACGTCGTTTCGGCGAAATAGATGTTCGTTGAAATGGATCCATTGTACCATATAAATCAGCCGTAGCCATATTCATCAAAATCGATTGACTTAGAAAATCAACAACGACAAGACCATTGTCTAGTCCGAAGATTAATCTAGCGAAGACAAAACAAACACATGAGACGTCTTTTTTTTCTTAGAATAGATTCTCCTACAAGCCATATTTGGAATTAATAGCAATATCAGTTAATACAGGTATTTTATCAGTTGGTAACCATGATAAAAGACAGACGAGTTCAGGCTGATAACCAGCCATTCGTCGATAGCCCAATTTAGCTTTGAGTAAACTTTTAAATTCCTGAAAAACCAACAAAAAAAGAACAGTTTGAATTTTCATTGAATTCTAATAAGAAGAAACCTTTTTCTCAGGTATTTGTCGTTGAACATCATTAGTCATATTATTTCCTCCTGTATTACTTTCATCATGATCATTCGAAATATTTCGATGTAAAATCGGTATTTCTAAACATGTTAAATCTCCTAAACCTTCATCAGCTTTGTCTAATTCCGAGCCAGTAAATTTAAATAATGTCACGTGACCACCACGTGCAGCAGCAATTAAATACTTTCCATCGCAACATGTTCTTATCGAATAGATTGCATACGGATATTCATAACCATTGTATTCATTAGCAAGATTTAATATATTTAATTGCTGTTGAATTTGATCTTCGGCAGGTCCTATGCCTGTACTACTGTTCGTACGTGATGATCGACTATCGTATTTTGTATTGGAATTTGATTCTCTTGGGTTACTCGTCGGTGTTACAACCGGTGCCGCACGATCGAACAAACGATTCGTACGTAATTTGTATAAAAATAGAAGATTACAACCCGATGCATCCCAAAATTTAATTGAACCATCAGCATGACTAATCAAACAAGCAAAAACATCGATTATCTCTCTCTCTCTCTCTCTCTCTTTCGGTCGCTTTTCTCTTACCCAGTAAGAATCAATTCATTGTAACCAAATATAGTTGAACCCGATTTACCACCTGATATTGGATTTTCCTAAGAAAAGCAGAACGAAAGGTACAATTCCTTGGAGAATTCTTTTGTATGTGTAAGACACGATAGACATGAGAAACGAGAGAAGATTTTAATTGTACAATGTCATCGAACGGATGTCCTGTTTATTCTTTTGTCTGAATTTGTCATGCTATTATTTCTTTCTTCCTTTTGGTTAACACGAAATCATCTCGATCACGAACCTGTTGACTGTATGTACGTTTCGGCGTTTGTTTTGATTGCAAACGAAGAAGATTTTGATAGAAAACTGTATTTGGTTCGGTGATATAATCGCAATACGTGACTGGTGATTCATGAAGATCTAATGTATGTAAACTTTCGAAAAGAGGATAACTACAAAGACAAAAACAAAGCCCGTAAATTCGATGGAAACAAACAAAAAACCTAAATATTTACTTTTCACTTTTGAGATCGATTACAACGAGATCATTCTCCAGTAGAACAACAACTGCCAATGGATCTGGAACATCTAAATCGAATGTCGATGAAAAAAAAATCGAGAAATTCTATTTGATTACATACCAGCTATGTGTGGCGAGGGTGTGACTATATGAAAATCAATAATTGTGTTATCCATATGAAGAACATTGGTTGTTTGACCACGTAGAATAGTGAGAAAGAATGATGATGGTTTCGAAGGTGTCGAATTCGATGCATTTGTAGCTACTGTTTGTTGAGAATCGGTTTGAGCAGGCATACCGCCAGAGAAAATAATGAATGTATCATTTCTATACAAGAAAATTGTATCATTTGAATACGAGAACAAACAAAAAACAGATGCATACGTGTTTTTCACAGCACTCCAAATGACTTTTGATATTTGACCAAATTTATGTGAATCATCTTTCGCAATACGTGCTAAAAATCGAACAAATCGATTTAATTTTTCTCGTCAAATGACTCAATTACTATGTGGATAATTAATGCTAACAGGTTTATCAGTTGCTCGTAGATTCCAAACGGATAACGATCCATCACAATGTGAACACATGAATTGTCGTCCTTCATGATGCCATGAAACTGATGTTAAACCCTAATTAAAACAATCGTATCGAATAAAAAAAAAATAATTCATTCGTCGACTACAAACATGTGGTAATGTGTAAACACTTTCAGATGTTTTCTGTTGTAAATTCCAGCAGATAACATGACCTAATGGATTGGAATTTGGCGATGTTAAATGTGTACTAAAACCAATATAAAGCTAGAAAATACGAATAGTTAATCGAGTAAAATCCTCTTCTTTTTTTCCCTTCAAATATTTTACTCGTGATGGATCATCGGGATTCTGGCAAAGATCAATAACTGCACCCGGATGTGTACTTTTGCCCCTATGATAAAACAAATATGCTATTTGCTCATTGAAATTCAAATCTGCCTACATGCCAATGGCATTGTTCCACATAATCTTGTAGGATGAAAGTGTAAATGTATCAAGATTGACAACATAAACATTTCCTGAATATGTTCCAACTAATAACCATTTGGAATTGAACGCAAGAGGAAGATAACATCGGCTTATTCTAAATAATCAAGAAAAAAAAACTAATTTTTTTTTCGAAAAACAAAAAAAAACAGAAATAGATGAATATATGTATCGTTGAATAATAATAAATTATCAGGAAGAAAAGAAAAAAAAAAGCAATTTCCTATTAGTCGACCGGAAGCATGAATAAATGATAAAATGTTAAGAGGGATCAATATCTCCTGAGAGATGACGATGAATCAACAATAATAATGAGAGTAACAACAAAAGACGAAGAAACAACTCATCTTAAACTCATTAGGAAGTCAAATAAATGAAATATTTTTGCATGTTGTCAATGTCGAAAAATCAAACCGTACTTTTCTTTAAAAAATCGAAGCGAATTGGCAATAACGGGTTTCTTTTGACGTAAACTCCAGAGATGAATGTAATTATCTCGACATGCACTTATCAATGCGCCCTACATTGAAATGAAATGCAAACACATATGGATCGAGCCAAAAAAATTCTACTTCGTTGATTCGAAAGACAATTTGAACAACTTCGACTTCGGTCGGATGCGAAAGTGAACATTCAACAAATGCACCACCATATCTAAAACAACAATTATTTTAATTGAAGAAGAAAAAAAAATCATTTACATTTTAATAATTCCATTTTTCGTTCCAATGGCGAGTATTTTTTGTACGGGATCATACGCGAGTGTCGTCGGCCGATAAGGAAATCCGTATCGAACGATCTATTTTTATTCGGTTTTGACAGGATCGAAGGAGAAAAAAAAACAAGTGACTTACTTCACTGAGAGAAAAGTCATCTTTTTTCGATGTTTCATTGACTTCAAATTCATTGCTCTTTTTCGAATCGGTTAATTTAAATGGTAATTTAAGTCGACTTGTCATGATCTCAATCGTCGTAGAATAAGAAAAAGATATGAGATATTAATTTAATTTTATATATACATATATAAATAGATTAAATCGGCAGTGTTACATCTGAAAAACAAAAATAACTACGATAGCAATCACATGTCAAGATAATTTATTCATGCATACAATTCAATAGAAAATTTTGTTTTTAATCCCACTTTTCCGTTTCTAAATATGCGTCGTTCTAAGTCTCGACATTGTCGGATGACAAATAAATAATAAACAATAATTAATAATTGACAACTAGCTCGCTTTCTAACCAATAAATGAACAATCTCTGATAGAGTACGCTAGTAATCAAACTCGAAAGAGAACTGTCGCACATCGTCATCGAGATCTGGAGAAATGATAATGAACTTCCGTTAGAGTTTTTTCTTTCTGTCGGCGAAGATATTTGATAGTCTTATTTACTTCGAAATTATTTTTATTAAAAAGAAAATTAAACTCGTGTTCAGTTTTTTGTCTAATTAATAACGATCGATCGGTTTAATATTTCGTTTTGGTCGTGTAGTAGAAATTGGCTTCATTGTCTCGGTGGATGTTAGTTTTTTCTGACGTTTATTTGCTGGTTTTGTTTCAATGACAAGTTCGGCAGTACTTCGAGAGCGTTTAAGAGATTTCGGTTCAGTACTATTTCGAGGACTTGAAAACAGACGTAGTTCACTGGAAAATGCCGCCTTTGAACAGGATTTTGTTCAGAATGTTTTTTTTATTTTGTTCTAAAAATCTTACTGCTTGAGCCCATCCAGCAAATGGTTGCCAAAGTCGTTCGAAGAACGTTGAAATTTCTTCATAATTACCCATATTAAATTTATTTTTATTATAAAAAGTCATTGCAATCGAATGTATATGCGTGTCAACAGGTACGACTTCATTTTTTCCTAAGGTCATCAAAAGAATACAATCGGCAATCTAAATTTATTCGTTAATCTTTTGTGTTGTTTTGTTTTGTTTTACTTTTCGGCCGATGCCCATGATTTTGAGAAGTTCTTTTCGAGCATCATTGGTTGACAAAAGTTTTAATCGATCGAAAAACTTCATTCCATCAACGGAATGCTTGAGAAAATGAACAGCTTCGGATATATATCGAGCTCTATAGCCGAAATTTAATTCACGTAAACGTCGTTCGAGATCAATTCGATCTAATTCATCTTAATTGAAAACAACAAAAAAAAAACATATTTTCAAATTTGTTTTTCTTCTTTTTATTTTACCAAGAGTTGGGAATTGATAAAAATCAATTTCATTGTATCGACCGATTTTCTTTCCATACTCATGGCAAAGTGCTTGAATCATTTTTGTTATTCGTTGAACATTATTATTACTTGAACAAATAAATGAAACTAAATTCTCAAGTGGTTCTTGAGCTAAAACACGGATACCAATTGGTATTTGTCCTCGTTCGAATCGTTCGTCGGATTTCGACCATTTATCGATTAAATCAGTTAGATTAATTGTTAATTGAAAGTAATTTTCTAAGATCAACGCCGTTTCAACTCGACGATCGTTGTCATTTGAAAGTTTGATTAATTACTCGTTGTTTGTTAGAAATGTATAACGAAGTTGATCGTTTTGATGTTGTAAACGAACAACAAACGAACTGATGACACCTATGAATTCATTTGAATTGTATTCAATCCATCTGAGCAACAAATTTCAATTGAAAGTTTGTAGGAGAAAAAAAAGTCGATGATAATTACCGAAATGCTTGTCCACCAAGAAGAGTTTGTTTGAGATTTAATTCTTTCGTTAGAATAGGTATCGATCCAGATGAATAAATAATTAGATGTTCTGTTGAATTGCAACAATCTGACGGTAATAGTGTTAATAAATTCATCGTTTCGTGGACCACGATCTCGATTATGTATATAATCGTTTTTTCCTTTCTTTCTTTTTTTCTTTCTTTCTATTTTCATTGGCAAAAACGATCAACAAGTCACTTCGATTAGTTTTCTCTATCTTAATATTCATTTATTTACAACCGAACAGTATCCCATGCAATTATATCCGGTTTTGTGAAACATAAATAGTTTACATCTATCTTGCTTCACATGCTTCAAAAACTAGTTCGCATTCCATCCTTTTAATCCTCCAGGGATTGCGTTGACAAGCGATTCTTATTCTACCAAAGTTGTCTTTGTATTTTTTTAAATTCGGATGTTTTTCTGACAAAGATGTTTGTGCAATATTCACTGCCTTTTCACAGAATGTATATGCGTCTGCAAAGTTTTCCAGTTTCTCGTAAATCAAGCCCATATTGTGATAAGTCGATGCCAAATCCGGATGATTGGGAGAAAGCGATTCTTGATGAATATGTAGTGCTTCCGCACAAATATAAAGTGCGCTTTGATAGTCTCCCATGTTTAGATATACCTCGCTGATATCTTTGTAGAAACGAGCTAACTCAGGATGCTTTGGAGGAAGAGATTGCTTTTTAATTGTAAATGACTTTCTGTAACTCGAAAGTGCTTTATCATATTCACCCATCTTGCTATATGCCAAACCAATATTGTGGTAAGATAGAGCCCAATAAGGATGATTAGAAGGAAGTGATTGGTCTCGAATTGTGAGTGACTTTTTGTAATAGGTAAGTGCTGTGTCGTATTCATCCATATGGAAATATACCAATCCAATGTTGTGGTAGGAATTAGACAAAAGATGATGGGTAGAAGGAAGTTCGTGTTCTCTAATTTGAAGTGATATTTTGAAGCTAGCAAGTGCTTTGTCATATTCACCCATTTGATCAGTCACTAAACCGATATTGTTGTAGGAATTAGCTATATCAAGATGGTTGGAAGGAAGTGATTCTTCTCTAATTCGAAGTGCTTTTTCTAAATTAGAAAGTGATTTGTCATATTCACCCATTTTATATAATACTAAACCAATATTGCTGTAGGAATTAGCCAAATCAGTATGATTGAAAGGTAGTAACCGTTCTTGAATTTCAAGTGTTTTTTCGTAAAAGCTGATGGCCTTATCGTATTCTCCTAGAAAATAGTGTGTATAGCCAAGTCCAAAGTAAAGTAATGCCTTTTGATTTTCGACTGTTTGCTGTCTTAGTAACATTTCATAGATTTGCTGTGCGTTTTCATACTGGCCTGCGTTCACTAAGATTGAAGCTAATCGAGAAAAGCCGGTTTCATTAGATGAACTCTCGTTTCGAATATGGTCCGTCAGCACGTTGAGATCTCTGTCTGTGTCGGCAGTAAGCGATAGGTGTACTGTGAAACAATTAGGATGATCGCTCATGGGTTGTATATCATTGATTCGAAAGATTGAATTCATTGCAAATAATACTTCATTTTCGACAATACCAAACTTGCTAATGTGTGCAATCGATGCGAATGGTATGGTTGATTTATCTGGTTGAATAGTCATAACAAAAATAATACCGATATCTTGCGAATTCTTATGCCCAGTAGGTGCATAAGCAAGAGCAACATCCCGGGTTTTACTTGTGGATAAGAAACTGCTGAAGGATAGCAAGCCACCTATGTTTTGTCGAATTTTGTCCAATTCTTGTTCTGTGATTCTTTGTCCACGATAAACTATGAATTCACTGTTCGATTGAGAAGTCCCAAATTGTTCTTTGTGTAAAGCTTCGATCTGTCGATGGAGATCTGCAATGAAAAATCCCATTTTTGTGATCACATGTCCGTCTATTTTACGTAGAGCATCATTCAGCATTTGATATAGAAAGCAATTGGAAGTGTACCATCTAATCGATTCATTTTGATTATACTTTCGTTCGAATTTTGAAATTTTTCTAAACTGCGTATAGTTGCCTGCGTACACATTTCGACAATATTCAACATATTCTTTAATATGGCGTTTTTCGAACTTTATAGTTAGCAAAATTTCTTTCAAAATAGTTGTGTACATAAACCGAGGTTCAAGTCGATTTTTTGTAATAGTTCCATTCGTATTGATGATGCTCATTGGAATCGACGTGATTTCAGTAAAAATACCCTTGACTTTGAACCAATTCTTTGTCCATGTTTCGTGAAATCGTTTATTATCACCAAATATAAAAATGGTGTCAATTTGAGCAAGATCATGTATTTTGGATACAATCTGTTCAGCTAAGGATTCAGAAATGATCACACATGCTTTATCGTCACCTATATTTTCGAGAAATTCGATAAACATTTGACTATCAGTAAAAGTGTGTATTAAGTTCACATTTTTTTGTAATTGGCTTATTATGTTTTGATAATCAGGAGCATCTTCGTCGATATTATTATCAAGCCAGATTAATGAGATATTTTGAACCATTTTCTATATTATGAAAAATTACTCAAATGCATCAGGGCAGGTTTTTTTCCGTTTTTTTATTTGTACAATAGAACAATAGAAACAATACATTTCGTTCTACATGAATAATCGTGCTTATGATTGTAGAAAAAAAAAACTATTGCGTATTTGGGAATTATTCTGTCTGCAAAGATATTCTTTCAGAAAATAAGTATAAATGAACATTTTCAACGGAGATATCGATATACATAACATAATCGATTAGTTTTAAATCGTCAATTCAAAACAAAGTCATACAATTTCTATATAGATATCTTCTATCTAACGAAAATAACTATCGACGTAATTTAGTTTGTCCTCGATTTCTATGAGCCGATCCCTTCTTTTCTTTCTTTCTTTCTTTCTTTCTTTCCTTATTTTGCGTTCTGTAATCGATAGTTTTTCTCCTATTCAGTTTCATCGATTTTCATCTTCTATCTACCAACAATTATGCCAGTTAAAGGCAAAAAAGTTTATTCTTTTTATATTGATTTTTACTTGGCATTAATTTTTTGTTTGTTTGTCTATTAGCGTACACTTGAACATGATCAATCGTTACCAGTTTCGAAAAAGAAAGTTTCTGATCAAACAATAGTCGAAGCTGCAACAATTTCTGCAGCACCAACAACAAAACAACTCGATCCAGCTGAACGACAACGACGAATAATAACATATAAAAATTTTCTCACTCGCGGTGGACCTGATACACCTGGTTCAAAAGAAATTCCTCGAGGAGCTGAAGGATGTTTGAAATCCTTAACATTTGTTATTACTGGTACATAATCTTTTAATTTCAATTCAAATTCGAATTTTTTTATTTGAAAAACAAGGTGTTTTGCCTTCGTTGGAACGAGACGAATGTAAAAAGATTATTGAAAGTTATAGCGGCCGAGTGACGACTGCTGTCAGTGGAAAAACTGATTTTCTTCTCGTTGGACGTGATTCAGGCCGAACAAAAATCGAAAAAGCCGATAAACTTCGAATCAAACAAATCTCCGAAGATGATCTCCTGCAAATGATTCGAACACGGTCAGCAAACAATGAATCTGAAGTGAAATTATCGAAACCAATTGAAACAACATCGTTTGTATCAGTTTCACCTTCGAAATTAAAAGTTATCAAAGAAGACGACGGTATTCTTTGTAAGTATTCGAAACTGAGTTGTTTTTTTTTAAATTTAAGTAACAATAATCTAGGGGTTGATAAATATAAACCAACATCGCTAAGTCAAATCGTTGGTCAACAAACAGACAAATCACCAATGAAAAAGTTAATTTACTTTCTCAATAATTGGCATGCTAATCAACGAAAATCATCGACAAATAAACGAAAACGAACGACTACCACAGATCCATCCGATTTCAAAGCTGTTCTTCTCACTGGTCCATCGGGTGTTGGTTCGTTTTTATCATCAATTCACTTGAGTTTCATAAAATTCAACATCTATTCAAGGTAAAACCATAACTGCTCAACTTGTTTGCAAGGCATTGAATATGCCTTATATTGAACTCAATGCGTCAGATAATCGTTCGAAATCAACAATTGATAAATTAGAATTTGATTCAGTTTATCTATCATCAAATGACAATCAAACACTCGATAAACATGTAAGTTTTCAATCTAATTAATAGGAAAAACAAAACTATTTCATTTTTAGGTTTTAATTATCGATGAAGTTGATGGAATAAGTGGTAGCGAAGATCGAGGAGGTATTCGAACACTTGTCAAACTCATTCAAACAACACGTATTCCGATCATTTTCATTGCAAATGATCGTCAAATCAGTCAGATTCGTTCACTTCTATCTCATTGTTTTGAAATCAAATTCGATCGTCCATCGTTTCTCAACATAAAATCTTTTATTCTCGAACTTTGTTCTCGTGAATATATTCATATCACTCACTCATCCTTAGACAATCTGATTCATGCTTGTAATCGTGACATTCGAAAGATAATTTCGACATTGAATTTCTATTATCAACAATCACGAGTAAATATTTCGAATCTATCCAATATCGAAAAAGCAACATCAACAAGTCCATTTGACGTTTGTTCGAAAATGTTCTCCTCGTCCAATCTTAGTTTCATCGATAAAATTCATCTCTATTTTCATGATTATTCATTTGTACCATTATTAATTCAAGAAAACTACCTTCGAACTAGTCCTCCGATAACTCTCGATCACAAACCATTACCGATTGACAAACGTCTCGAATTGATTTCGAAAGCTGCTGATAGTTTAACATATGGAGATATGTGTTCGAAGATTTATTTCTCCAATCGAAATTCTTCATTACTTTCCTATCAGGTAGTTCAATCGAAAGATCATTTTCAAAACATCGATCGTCTCGTTTTATTTAGTCGATATTTTCCGGTGTAATTCCAACGACTTATCTTCATGGTTCGTTGAATGTCGTTCAATTTCCATCGTGGTTTGGTTTTATTCAAAAACAAAAGTCTACTGATCGTTTTCTTATTGAGCTACAAACTCATTCCGTTCTACGAACATCGAATCTTGATCGACGAGAATTTACGCTCGATTATCTCCCGTTTTTAAATTATTTTTTTAATGATTATTTACAAAAATCGAACTTAAAATCTTGTCTACAATTAATGAACAATTATTATTTGAATCAAGATGATTTACAAATGATATTTAATCTTTCGATAAAACGAAATCAATATCAATTGAATGTTAAAACAAAGAAATTCTTAACTAAATCGTTCAATCATCGAACACCTTTCAAACAAATCGATATTAATCAAATAAAACCAGGCACAAGCAGTGCAAGAGAAGATGATGATGATTATGATATCATGAATAATAATAGTTCTGATGAAAATGAAAATCTCGATATCGATACCGATGTGATTAAAATCAAATAATATGTATTTTGTTTCTTTTTCTTTTCCTCTACTGTTTTTTTTATTAAATTATATGTATATATTTTGCATATTATTGAAGAATCGAATGCATACCATCATGCACCCTATATTAATAATCGAAATATGATTTTTTTGCTTGTCGAGAATATTTTCTAGATGCATGATATTAATATGGCTGAAGCTGTAGATACATTTATTCATAAAGTGTAATCTTATGTTTTTTTTAATTTTTCTTTTGAAGAATAACGGTTTATTGTCTATATAGATCGAATGATTTCAAAGCGTCAAATACGAATATAAATGGAGTTCTTGTTGCCGATAAGAATGGTTTAACTATTGCGAGTAGGTTTAAGAAAGAAAATTAATTAGTTTTTTATTCTGAAAAAAAAACAACTAAATCTTAGGTCAAGGAATTAGAAATGATTGTAGTGGATCGATAGCTTTACTTTCTGATCTTGCTTCGACTCTCTTCGAACGTCCGGCAATTGTTTGTTTAGAAAATGGTGATCAGTAAGTCACATCTATTACTGATGATACGACGCATAAATATCAATATTCCTTTTTTTTATTTAGAAAAGTCATTATTCGTGAATCAGGCAAAACAGTGTTTACGATTTATACCGAAGGCACACGTCGATAAAAAGAAAAGCTTTTGTATTATTTATTAAACAAAAAAAAGAGAGAGAATTAATCATTGATTTGATTACTGAATATAAACATATCGATATCACTGTAACAAATACTTTTTCTATTTGATTGATCTTGAGAAACTTTAATTAAATACGAAAACCAATTGAATGTCTGATGACAAAAACGAACATATCATGTAATTGATAAATACAATGATAATTAGTTCATAGAAACAAATAAACTAATTGATTGATTTAGCATAATCTTGAGCATTGTTTTCAATTGCCGATGATACATAAATGTAAATGCTCAAGCATTTTCCATTTCTCTTTTTGTTCATGTTTGTTTTGTATGTCTCTCGTGATATTTTCTCGTCTGAGAACCGTTTATCAATCTTCAATGCGAGTGATTTCTTCTCCTATCATTTCTACTTCTTTAAAAAAAAAACAATAAAATCCTAGATTTTAGAAAAAAGGTCAGTAGAATTTTTATTTGATCAAAGGATTGATTGTATTAAAAAAATAATCTCAGTAAAAAAAGAAAACAAACAATAATCGTAGTACACACATACATGCAGTAAAATCTGAAAAAAATCACGAAATAAATAGCAACAAGGAAGAAAATCTTTCAACGACGAGCATTTTCAATTTGTTTCGCAGCTACAGCTGACAATGCATTGACATTAACATCTAAACAAAAGAATTATTTATGATTCAAATAATCAAATCACAAAAGAGATTCTACCGGATGATTCATTCATTTTAGCAAACTGTGCATTTCCACCTTCGGTATATTGTTTCAAATAGATTTCTTCATCAGCTGTTAATGCTTCACCGAGTTTTCGAAGTGCATCTAAGATTTCTCTCTTTTGTCGTGCACCTTCAGCACCATCTAATTTGCCTACTTTCGTATCGCGTTCGATCTTCAAAGAAAAAAAAGCAAACTCAATATATTATTCAAAGGAGAAAAAAAACAAAACATTGTCTCTTACTTCAGCTAAACGATTACGTAATTGAACTGGTTGTTTTTTAGCAAAGAATTTAATGACTTCAGGTGTTTGAAATGCTTGACTAATTGCACATTTAATTGCATTTTGAATACGTTGTAAATCATCGACTAATGATAAACCACCTTCTCCACTTTTCATTTTGTCTAATGATTTACTAAACTCTTCTAATTGATCGACTGTATCCTGTCGAGCTTCATTATATTCAGCTTCATCCATTTCACCTTTGATTTGATCTAAATCTGCTAATTGCTCGAGTAAACGATCGAGTTGAGCATCAAGATTATTTCGTAGAACATCAACTTTAGCTGCCATCTGAAACAAAGAAAAAACAACGATAATTTTATTTCACGAAAGAGAAAAAATCGAAATCAAAGCTGTTTGTATCAGTAAACATAGTGGAATTAAGATCTAGATTAAAATTCATTTGAATGAATAAATTATTTATTATTATTCTACCGTAAATGAATGATTTTCATGATGTTTCATGGAAGGAATTAAACATTTAAAAGTATATGTTTTGAAGCCATGGTTAAATCTGCTTTTCTTTTGTGAGATGCTGATCTAAAACCAAGAAGTTCGATTAACCTTTTCCTAGTTAAATATATAATCCCGACATTCAATGAAATCGAAAACGTATTTGCGATAATAACAGAAACAAAAATAAAAGACCGATAACAATTAAAAATGAAACAGAAAAAAGATTTGTCTGCGGCGGATGTACATTATGTACATAGAGATTTTTATCCGCACTTATACTCAAAACACTTGTTTCATATAAATAATTTTCTTCACGTAAAATAAATGTTAAATCAGTAACGAATATCGAATGTGCACGATGTTCATAGATCAATTTCAAACGTTCACTGTCATAGATTCGTACACAACCACCGGAATCACCCACGGACACATATTGACCACAGTTACTAACGGCTATCGCCGATATACGATCGTTTAACGTCACAGCACGACGTTGTCGAACAACGAATTGATGTTGTTTATTTTCTGTCCATTGAACAATATAACTTGTTAGTTTATCATTGATAATCTGAGGTATAAGACTTGTATAGAGAAAACTGGTTGCATTCGATGATGATTTTCTCGGTACAATACCGAAACGAACGTGTCGTATTCGATAGGATGGTTTCGAATTTTTATTTGTACCAAATTGATTGAGATCGAGTTCGCCGTGTTTATCGAACGGTGGTGAACATTGTCGAATTTGCACGTGATGATCACGTGATACACTGATTAACCATGTGCCCAATGGATCGACAGCTAAATCATCGATTTCTTTCGAATGAGCTGTGAATGATGTGACAAGATTGAGTTGAATCAATCGATCAGCTGCTGTCGATGCTGGCCAAATGATATCATAGATTGTCAATGAACCGTCACTTGCGCCAACGAATAATTTCGATTGTGTTGCCGGACAAATAGCCAATGCATTGACGTATTCTTCGTCTTTTATTGGAACTGTATAGATATTATTTAGTATAGATGCTGTTGTTGTTGTTGTTGTTGTTGACGATGTCATAACAGGTGGAAAACTGAATGAACCTGTTCGATTTGTTGGCGATTGTGCATTGAGAATTTCATTTCCAATCGCTTCGACAGTTGCTTGACCATTTCGATGTAGAATAATCGATGGTCGATGTTGAACATTGATCGGTTCAGTTGCTGTCGATGTCGATGAATTATGTCGTCGACGTACGGATCTTTGTGCAGGTACAATCGGCACATTGTTGGCTGAGTCCTGCGAATTACCAGTCGGTGGTGGCGAAATATTGAAACCTAATCCACCATCCAATTCTCGTTGTGATGCTTTGAGCATAATGACTTTCAATTGCCGATTCAAAGCCAAAATTAAAAATTCCTGTTGTTGTTTACGCAGTGAAACCATTCTCATGACACTATCATGCTGAGTAAAACTATTGACATTCTGTATTGAACATTTGTTGTTCGTTGGATCGGATGATTGATTTAAATAGATCCATTTCAAATCCACGGCATTACCAACGCCGGTCTTAGCCGTTCCGCCACCACCTCCGATTGCAATCATGCCCCATGATTTCAATGGCTGAATGCAATAGGGTGGATAAGCCATTTCTTGAAGAAAATGAGACGAACTCAATGTAGATGACATCTGAAAAATTACTAATTTGACTTTATGTGTTTGTTTTTTGTTATCATCTCGAATAATAAATTTGTTTTTTTATGTATAAAAAAAAGAAACGTTATGTTGTTTGTAGATACATGTTTTTACAGAATATTACAATAAAGAAAAACGCCAGCACCATGTTTTGTTTTTTGTTTAAAAAGAAAAAGAGAATAAAGTTTATGTTCGTCTGAAACTGCTAAATACTGAATTAATTAAATTCGAACCTCGATTACGAAGAAAACCAATTGAACCACTCATAACTGAGAGATTCTGTTGGTGCTGTTGTTGCTGTTGTTGATTAGAAAACGACGGTAATGAACCGAGTCGTTCATGAATCGACGGATCATCGGGAATATTATAATCTAAATTTCAAGTTTTCATTTTTCGGAGTAAAATTCAACATTTCGATTTACCTTGCGGTACTGTTTCCCATTCATCACTATTCAATAGATCATTCACATCTTTTTCTACATCATCAAACCAATATTCTGTGACATAAGCACGACTTATCTCATTCACTTCTTCTTCCATTGCATCAATATATTGTTGAGAATAAATCACTGGTTTTGGTCTAGACGATTTTTTGTTTACAAAAGTTATTATTTAGAAAAAAAAACTGAACCTACCGACTACGATATTGTTTATAGGTTAATAATTTCCAAAGATTTTCTAACGTATGCGTTACTTGAGTGTTTTCCATAGGTATGCCTTGCGACATACAGCTAGTGACGATATTAGCATTTAATTTCGCTATATCAGCACGAAGACGATCGCCTGTTAGCGTGTCTGTATTAAATTCCCTAGTGAAAAGCCCCGAAAAATGTGAATACGAAAGACTAAACATGTTCGACTTACAATTGATGTAAACGAAATGGCAAAGCAATATGAAGGTAAAAAGCAATGACATTAATCAATTGACAAGCATGTGAGAGTGCCGAAAGAACTTCGTAGAGTTCGTGTGAAAGTGTTGATTGAAATGAATCCGAATCGGTATTTTGTTTGTCAACTTCAACCGTAAGAAGAACTACAACAAACAACTAATCATCATCATCGATCTTTTGTGAAATATCTACGTTTAGGTATTTGATAATCTCCATTGATTGGCAAACAAGAATTTACAATTTGATATCGATCGGCTGTCATATTGACTGTCTCCTCGTTTTCCGAGCAATCACTATTCGTTTCATCAGCAATCGACTGTTGTGCACTGGACAGAGCTCGCATTGTCAACGCAAGATTACTAAACAAATCAAACATTTGTCATATCGACGTATTTTTTTGTTTCGTTACTCTTCAACCGCGGCTGCATATTCAATCGGAAAAACGTATTTATATGTTTCATTGATTCGTTGCCGACGAATATAATGCAGTTTGTTTTCACAGTCAATGCGAATTTCGTTTTTTTCTCGAGTTTTTTCGTTCGATAGATGTATAACAGTTTTGATATCATCGATTTTTCGTTCGAGTAGTTTCATATTGTTTTCTTTGGCTGTTTGACGTTGTTCAGCAAGGCTATTCATTTGTTTTTCTACGAGAAAAAGAAATCGATTGATCATGTTGAAAATGAAATTTACTTCGTTCGATTTGTTCACGTAATTTTTCGATATGTTGCTGAGCGAGAATAAGTCGATTCTTTCGAATTGCGATCTCCTCGGACTACGAAGAAAAGATTTTGGTTTTAAAAAAAAAAGAATTCTCTTTACCATTTTGTAAGAGCCAAGAACTGATTCCATTTTGCTTTGATATCTAATCGAAAGAGATAAGTTTTTTGTGCGAAAAACAACGAAAAATGTTACTCGTTTTGCAGACGTGTCTTTTCAGTTTGAAATTTTTTCAATAAAAACATTCGATCCGAACATCTGAACGACAAAATTTGAATTTTGAACAAAAAACAAACCCGTGAAATTTACTGCAAATGAGGCGGATTGTTCAGCGAATTTTTTGCTGAAAATTGCTGAAATTCTTCGTAATCAATTGAATTCAACAGACTAGCGAGTAGTTGTCGTCGTTTATTCGAACAAGTATCATGTTTAGGTGGACAAAATTGACCTGTATTTACACATTTGGCACATGTTAATGTTGCATCATCGACAATCTTTCGACAGAGACAACATTTGTATGACGATGTATTCGATTTCTGATGACCTGATTGATTTAGATGAAGTTGAGATGAATGATATGACCGAACATTTTTGTCATAAGTGGATAAAAGGAAATGATTGGGAGCAATTGTAGTTGTCATTGGATTGGATAGGCCGGGGAGATAAATAGGTGAGCTAACTTCATCGTCAAGATCCATCTGAAAAGAATAAAATGTCGATATAAAATGAAAAAAGAAAGAATATTTATTATTATTGTCAATTAATTGAGAGTATCCCGTGTCGGAAAAAAAGGTGAAAACTGCGAGATTGTTTGATACTTCGGCACAGATTTCGGAAGATTATCAAGGTAAGTACGACGTTCTTCCTCGCTCCGTACTTGTCCGATTCGCTCGCCCATTTGAACGAGTGTTTCCATGGAATTATTCGCATGATGTTGAACGTCATCGTCCCATTGAATCATTCCCGCTTTGAAAACGACAACCACCGTACTACCACCATAAGCAAAATAACCAAGTTCATCGCCTTTTTCAATCTCTTGCTCGGTATCAACGGTAAAATTAACTGATCCAACAAGTAGCGCGCCAATGGCGACGAATGCAACCTTACCAAGAGTCTGATTCTCGATCGTAATCATCGTGCGTTGATTACGCGTGAGAACATCGAGATTTTCTCGAATCGCGATCGGATTGACTGTGTAATAGGTTCCTGTGATCGATTTCTTGTTCGAACCGATTCGGCCGGAGATTGGCGAGTGAAAACGATGGTAATCGACAGGTGCGAGACGGAATATTGCAATTGAGCCACCCTCGAATTCCTTCGCCAGATTCCGATCATCGAACAGATGTTCTAAGGAGAAACGGTGACCTTTAATCCAAATTCTTGTTGCATCATTGATATTGTCGAATAAAATCAACCGGCAATCGGCAGCTGAAACAACAACATTCGAATTCATTCGATCGGCTATTGGCCGCGCGTGTGGTTTCAGTTTTCGATAGAAAAATTGATTAAATGTTCGGTAATCGGCGACATTCGGTTTTTCTAATTCATTTAAATTGATATTGTACATTTTGACAAATGACGGAATGTGTTTGCACGATTTCGGATCGTCGAATGCTTTGCCGATCCGTTTGGTTTCTCGGTTGAAAAACCGTTTTATTGCACGTTTTTGCATGATTTTACGTTGAATCGGTCCGCTGAACAACAATCTCATGCCGTATTTATGATACGAAGGCATTTGCTCGAATGTCAGCCGATTTGTTCGTCGATCCCAGACTTTAAACGCGTATTTGACGCCGCCGCCTTCTCGACTCTCAGGTCGAAGATTTTCTCGTGGCAGTTCGTGTTCGAGATATTGCCGAACTGTTTCATTCGATGGGACCAACGAACGAAAGAGAAAACTATGCCAATCTTCAGGCACACCTGTCGACTCGAAAATATTGCCGTGAGCTTGAGGACCTTCTTCACAAGTTCGATCGATTAACATTGAAAATGTCCGTTGAGTTCGTTCGATTTCTTTGTCATCGACGGGCGGCAAATGTTTGGCGGCATCGCCGATCGTTTGTTCCTCATCGCTGCGTTCGGATTCTTGCGAATCACTGCGACTCAACATGATCTAAAAAGTAATTTATTCATCAATCATTTGAATAGCAAAAAGAAAAGAAGCGAAATGTTCATAAATCTTTGAGATTTTTTTGTGTTTTTTTTTGTTGTTGTTTGAAAATGTTCACGCTTTACAATAAATAGATCAATTCTGCTCGGTTTTTTTTCTCACACAGAGTAAAAAGAAAAAGTACGTGTGCGCAGATATCTTTTTTTGTTTTGTTTTAAAGAAGAAAAAGAAGAAAAGACGAACGCATCTGAAATAATAAGAATAAGAATAAGACGAGAAAGTCAAGAAAAGAAAACTAAACTGACATAACTACACATAGAAAAAAAAAAGAAAACGCTGATTGACATCATTTTTAAACAATCCAAGAGATCAATTAAAAACAAACGAGAGAGAGAGAGGACCGGATCGGAATTTGAAAACGAAAACACAGGAGTCATTCGAGAAGAACTTGAGCGACGTGTTGCTACAAAAAAAGAGAGAATTTTTTTTTATCATTCCGATAGAGGATAAAAACAAGAATAATAATAACAGCGGCAGCAGCAGCAGCACCTGACGACGAAGACCTTTCTGATTCGACATTGACTAATGAATTAAAGTTTGTTCGGGCGGTGTTGGACATCGTAATGAATTGGTCGTTGTCGACGAGACCAGTGCTGCTGTTGTGTTCGTTAATTCGGCACATAGATCGTGAAAGAATTGTTCAGTTTCTTCGAAATTTGTCGTTTGTTCAGATACATTCGCGTTATTATTATTATCATCAATTTCATTATTATTATTTATATTATTAGTATTGAATTCCGTCGAGGATTTTTGCCGTCGTTCAGCACCAATTGCACGTTTTAGCAATAAAGCTACGTCAGTTTCTTGTTCGATATCCATTGTGTCACATGATGATTGGGTTGATCCCGTCTCATTACTTACAACTGTTACTAGATCAGAATCAATGTCCATATCGATTTCTTCTTCAACATCACAGTTTTCATTTAAATCAAGTAACCATGAACTGTTGGTTGGATCTGTTGAGTTGATCTGCTGTTCGCAATTGTCAATGGAAGGTACTGGTTCATTTTCGATTTTCTTTAGAAAACGCCAAACTAACAAGCGATTTCGTAGTGAAGCTTCGATAGGTCGTTGACGTTGACTTATTGTTGAACGTTGCAACTAGAAAAACATTCGATTTAGATTTTGGTTTTGTTTTTGACAACACACACACACACCTTTTCGTAGGATAATAAAATATACAATTGAGATAAATCAGTTGGACTCGTCATAGTGTTTGTTTTGTTATAAGACTAGGAGGTATCTGAAAATGAACGTTCGCTTTTGGTATTAGATTGCTCAATTGAAAAGAGGAAAGTGTAGGTGGGGACAGAAAATTTATTTCACTTTTTTTTTACTGTGAGTCATTCGCATAAGCACGCGACCTTAGTTTAACCCAGAAAATGAGAGAATGATGTGGAAGTCAATCAGATTTTTTGTTCAATTAAAACTGAATTGATGGTTTTTTATTTATTATTTACCTTTGAAATACCAATGAGCAAGTTTTTTCTCGAATATTTTTAATAAAAAAATGTTCATCAATGCACTTATGCAGATGAGTTCTCATGAGAGTGTTAGCGACATCTGAAGTAGAGATTTAATGTTACATTTACATATCACAAATCATCTATACATATAAAATATATTATTCACTCTAAGAAAAGCAAAAATGTCAGTCGGTTGTATTCGTTCGATAGTTGGTTTTAAATAAATCAAATAGAGCTTTGACAATTTCACCTGTAATAACCTCATTCGTATTAATTCTCAATAAATATAAAACCAATGTACCATCGCGTCCGAGATAATCTCGAAGGAAACTTGTCATCAATTGATTTTCATCGTGAACAACTGAAACTGAGTCCGATTGAATCTCAGTATTTCGATGTGGTGATGGCGAAGTTCGTTCTTCCGGTGTCGATGCTGTTGTTGCTGCTGCTGCTGCTGCTGTTGCATCGATAGTTTCATTTGCTATTGGAAGTTCTAATTGTTCACGAACACGTGACAAACGTGCGGAATCTAATTTAGCTTTGATTGAGCGGTTAGCAAATGATTGCAAGAAATGATGATGATGTGCGCCATGCATCGATCCATGATACGATGAATGTCCGAATGAAAAGCGTCGATGATGAGTAAGCGATTGTGCATGATGATGACCATGAAAATGATGATGAAATGATCGATGATGAATCTGTTCTTCGAATGGATTTTGTGGGAAATGATGGATATTAATACGTTTCATTGATGAGAGATATCTTCGTACGATGTTTTTATTGAAATCAGGATAGAAAAATGATACTGTCCAATAAATAAAACCGATCAATGTAAATATCATGGTAAAATAGAGCCAAAACCAAATAATTAAAAAAATTTTCTCATTAAATAAATTTATTGGTAAACTACATTGAACTGTATATGTATGAATATTATCAGCTAAATTTCTCACTGCAAAATTACACCTAAATCAGCACGAATCATATGTTTAACCAGTTATTCTTCTCAAATTCGAGTGAATTCTTACCATGTCACACGTGGAAATCGCGCTGTAACCGTCCAATTTTCATTATTTCCTGTGAAAAGAGCACGTAGAACAGTAAAACCATACATATGATAATTATTTCCAAGAAAAAAATTGAGCAAATACAATTGTCCTAATGCATTGATGAGATAGAGAACTTTCGTAAATAGAAATGATGACATCAAATGATTATCTCTCATTTTCAAATGATTATTAAGAAGAAAAAATTGAAGCAATGTCGATAATTTCAATGAACGAATTTGATCGAGATATTCGAGACGTTTCTGTCGATGATATTCCAATGTTCGATCAATAAAACGTGCTAAATATCGAACGGATGTTTCACGTATATCCGATGCATACGTATCACTAATACGTGCTTGTGTTACAAGCATACTTAGATCATAGCCACTTTTTGAATTCAATGTCGACCAAATCAATGATGGCATGTAGAAGAAAATAGCTTGAAGAATGAGAATAAATGGAACGTATTGATAGAAATAAATGAATTGTTCGGTTTTCGGATCGGGATATTTCGGTAGGAGACGATCGAATGAAACGAAATAGGTATTCGATATCCAACAGATATTATTCGTATATTCGACATGTGTACCAGTGAAATGTGCTGGACAAAAACAAGCAATTGGCTCGCCGACATATTGTTTACTTGAAACAAGAATTGTGAATATGATCAGAAGTATAACCGAATAACGACGTGATATTCGATCGTAGAAATCATCATCACATGCACTATCATGTCCATGATGACCAACTTTAGCTGCAGCATCGAATAGAAATACTGCCATACTAAAAATTTTAGATTTGCACTTTCATGAAATCATTCAAATACAACAACTTACTGTTCTAAAGCTTCTAGAATCCACCAGTGAAACATGATGTGTGTTTTTCAGATGGAAAACTTCTTCTAAATAAAATCAACAATGTATTGTGTCTCTTTGAAGAGAAAAAAAAAGGGGAGAGAGAGAGAGAGAAAATGTCGATTTGTCCTTTTTTATTCTTGATTGATGCTGTATTCATTGGCTTCCGTTTACGGTGTCTTCCGTTATCTTTCCTTTCAAACACAACGACTGTATGATTGCCTTTCAAGCATATCCTAATTTTTTTTTCTTTTCTTGTCTTTCGGTACATAAATGTGCATATAAGCGTATGATGATGATGATAGATAGACAAACCTTTTCTTGTCAACTGGATGATGTAATTAAGAATAATATCAGAAAAGTTTAATTGAAGGACAATGTTTTATAAGTAATTAACAAGATCTCTCAGGCTATAACGGCGTAATAAATGGTTAAATATTTAGCATATTTGATTTTCTAAAAAAAGACCGGAGAAAAAAGAAGAAGAAGAAGAAAAATAGAAATTCGATGGAAATCAATCATTATTTGATTATGATTGCTTTTCCTCTTCCTACTGATCTAAATTTATTAATCGAGGTCTGGTGAACACGATCGTATGCATAGAAAAAAAGAGTTTTGATTTGTTCTCTCGGCATTTTTTTTAGGAATTATTGTCGGATGATGACGTTCGTGATCATTAGTCGACAAACTCAAAGAGGAATACTTCAGCTATCCTTGTGAACATTAGCTTAGACGAGAAAGAGAGACAGTTTTTATGAGCAATAACATATTGTTGATAAACCACTTGATATATTTTATGTCGCCTTATTACGATCGATTTTCTAACCGAAAATGAGAGAGACGAAGAGGCCATAACTAGCAAAAAAAAAGAATGAAATTTACACCGGAAGACATTATCCGGTCTCTCTCTAAACTATATCAAGGCGGAACAATCGGGTCATACTTCCTTTATTTAGAGGAAAAAAAAATACTTTCGTCGGATTTTGGACTAATTGTATGAATTAAGATATTTGTTCGTCATACAGGTAGACAGCAGAATATTTGAACGAAAGACGAGGAAAAAAAACACAGTAAAGTAATATTCAAGGCTATAAAATAATGTAATACATCTGAACATGCAATTCAGTAAATTTATATATTCAATAGTTAGATTTAACTAAACACAGAATAACTCATTAAAGTCTAAGTAGAAAAAAATACATTCAATGATGATGTTTGACGTATGATGACACTTACTCTACGAAGAGACATCTTATATCTACATGAACAACAGGAAATAGAATTAATTAGAAAGATTTTTTTTCTTACTGGATACTATTGAAAAATTTTTACTTGAAAGGAAGAGAGCAAAAAATATAATAATAGCTCACGAGGTATTCGTGCGTGTGTAATTGACTATTCTTTTAAAAAAAAAAAAAGAAAGAAACTGAATTTCCTCGAAAAGAAAAACGACCAGTTTATGGTTATTATTGATTGGAAAACTCTTGTGAAAGAATGTTGTATTCAATAATAATAAAAAAATTATTTTCTCCAAATGGTTCTTGAGAAAAAAACTTGAGTTATAGTTCGATTTCTTTTCATTTCCGAGATATGAATTATTCAATCAAAGAAAAGAATGAATGAACAAATATTTATTTTTTTAAAGAAAAATATGTATTCCTCGATTTTAAGTCTGATTCGTAGCAACTAACATGCCGTAGACAACACCAAGAATAAAACCTATACAGAACATAGCAATAAATATGCAAATAGTGATGATAACGTCTTGTCGATGCCAAGAATTTGGACTAGAAAAGAAATAAGTGTTTTCTATTAGCAAGGAAAATCCTAATCGAGTGATTACGTTTCAGTGATTTGCATGTTCGACTTTGGCGTTATTCGAAAAGATTTGACTTCATTTTCTCGATGGACTCAGCAGGAAATTTGATATTAAAAAAAACGCTCTTTCTTTTTTCTTTCTTTTTTCGATTGATTTATTCATGAGTCTGTTCTTGTCAAGAGTTAGATTTCATCTGGTCGTTCATATTAATTGGAAAAGAAGCGCTTGTTTATTGTTTTGTTTTCACAGAAAGAAAAAAAAATGAAAAATGAGTTTTTTTTTTTTTTGAAACATATACAGATCTTGATTTAGAAAAAAAAAACTAAGGAGTTTATACACGAATTAGATTTTAAACGTAATGAGAAAGAAGAAGAAGAATTTTTTAAAAGAAAGAAATAGTTCGTAAGGTTCTGTATGCCAATTAAATGCTGATGTTAAACACTTTGATATCCATTATGATTACGTCGTCGACCGATTAAATAAGCGACGAGAACACCAATAACTAGCAATGCAAGACAAATACCGACAATAATTGGAACTATATTCGTTGGTCGAAAATAATCCATAGCACACACTTTTTCTAGAATAAAAGCCCAACAAAATTTAATGTGAAGACGAAAACGAATGACATTTACCAGCAGCATAATCGTGAAATGGAACACCCATGTCAGTAAATGGTTGTACACGTAGATTTTCGATATCAATCGATTTAATTGTTACATTTTCATTTTTACTTTTGAAATTATCGATTTTGGTTTTTGAATTGCATCGATATGAATGCTGAACATCAGTTTCAAATAATGTTTCATTCGCTTTGAATATGTGAATACCTATGGCAGCAGCCGAAGCATTTGGAAAGAAACTACTCTTTGGGTCAATTGTAAGCGAACCATACACGCGTGCTAATTTAGTTTGATTTTTTTGATCAACATCGAATTCAAATGTAATCGATGTGAGATTTTGCAACATAAGTATTGTTAATGTATGAGAATTGGTGAGACTACATGTGCCACTATAGGATTCGAATGTTTCATTATTCAATGGGATTCGTGTGAGATTTGTTTTGCCATTGATTTGAGTATATTCAACATTGAGAATAAGATCAAATCGTGCAGCGAAACAGAGATTGTCTGATCCTGGTGGTAACGTATAATTGGCAGGAAGTTCAATGGCCTATCGAAACAAAAAGATGTCTTCGTTTATTTTTCTTCTGATGGCTTACATTAATCGACGATAAGAGGGTTAAACAAACTAGAAAACAATCGGATATTGAATTTTATCGATTCGAATTGAACAAATCGTCATCTCTTACCAATGAACAGAAAGACTGAAGACATTTTTTTGTGTATAATTTCTTTTCTTTATTATAAATCTAAAAATAGCCCAAACAAAGATAACGATGCAGGTTCGTTTGCTCGATCGCAAAATGAGTAAATGATCGAAAAAAGAAGAAAGGGTTGCCAAAAAAAGAAAGTACGAGAATGAATCATGAATATTTTCCTTTTTGCATGTCAAGTTCTTTTTTTCAATAAAGAAAAGAAAAAAAAGAATATATTTATGCACACTTTTCTCTCCCTCTTTTCTAAACGTCCAATATTAACCGTGTCTAGGTTCAAATTCGATAAAGACACACGCGTAGAGAGAGACAGAAAAGAAAAATAGGGGTTAAAAGTAAAAGAACAGGGTTGAGAAGAAATATATTAGATAAATATCGACGATGATAAAGAAAAAATAAAAAAAAGTTAATCAATTGATTTCATGAAGTACTTTTTACAAGAAGGCAACACCCTCATTTGATAAAAGAAAGAACGACGATATGATTATCAGTTCAAATAAACTTCGACTAGTCGGGTATATCGTAAATGTCATGTATACAGAAAAAAAAACGAAAGAAGAAAAAGAAGTAATAATCAGTCAGTCAGTCGATGCATGTAAGCAAGCCTGCTGATCGCAATGAGTCACATTTTAATATCGAAACAACCAATCAGAATGTGCAAATTCAAATCTCATTAGTAAAACTTAATGAACTATTTATTTTAATTGCACTTGATTTCAAACAACTAAGCAATTTGACAGCAAAAAACTAAACTTTTTCTAAACTCGCAATAGAAAAGTCTCGATTAGCAACCATTTTCATATTTATTTGCCGTGTTGTGCCTCTATTCATGTTTAGTAAATTTCTTTCTTTCGTTTAACCTCTCCCTTCCTTCCATCTGTTATGTATGTATGTGCGTGCAGCAAAAGAACAACACGTCGACGGCGGGTATTCTATAGATATAGAACGCAACGCGTATCGTCGTGGATGATTCTGGCTGGCTGATAGATTCTCTTGCTACTCATTACTCTTCATTTTCGAGTTGCTACACTTTCTCACTGTTACTTTCTTTCAGATAAAACAAAAGAAACATGTTTCCAGGTTTTATTCAAGCGACTATTCTCGCTGTTATAGTTATTCTTAGTCAACAAACGAAACGTATTCGTTGTGATGACGCTGAGGATAGTAATGTTCTCGCATTAACCAAAGACAATTTCGATGATACCATCAAAGCTAATAAATATTTACTTGTCAAATTCGTTGCACCCTGGTGCGGACATTGCAAAGCTCTAACACCGACCTATGCTGCAGCTGCTAAACAATTGGCTGACGAAGGCAGTGAAATCAAATTAGCGAGTGTCGATGCAACGATCGAACAAGATCTCGCACAAAAATATGACGTTAAAGGTTACCCGACGATTAAATTCTTTAGCGATGGTACAACATTGGAATATACTGGCGGTCGTTCTCAAGATGATATTGTTAATTGGTTGAAGAAGAAAACTGGACCTGCTGCTCAAGATTTGAAGACTGTTGATGAACTTAACAAGTTGAAAGAAGCCAACGATGTTGTTGTCATCGGTGCTTTTAAGGTTGTTGTTGTTGTTTTTATTAACCTTTGCGTTTATCGATAGATCTTGTTTTCTCTATGTAACAGGATACAGATGGTGATGTCGCTGCTTCATTTCTTCAAGTTGCTAAAACGCTCGATGGTCTTCCATTTGCTATTACATCAAATAGCGATGTTCTCAAAGAACTCAATGTTAAAGACGATACCGTTGTTCTCTTGAAAAAGGTTCGTCTTGATGATTTGTTAAAATTATTCGATAAATTCTTTCTTTTTTCGTTCTGATTTCAGTTCGATGAAGGCCGTAATGAGCTCACAACAAAACTCGATGAAAATAACATTCGAGAATTTATTCAAGCCAATCAACTTCCCGTCGTTGTTGACTTCAATGCTGAAGTAAGTCAAAAAAAAAAGAGAAAACACAATTTCAATCGATTTGCTTCATCTTCTTAGACAGCACAAAAGATCTTCGGCGGTGATATTAAAGTTCACGTACTTTTATTTATTAGTAAAAAAGCTGGTGATTCAGAAAAACTCCGAGAACAATTCTCGACAGCTGCTAAAGAATTTCGTGGACGAGTGAGAATATTTTGTGTTTATCAAAAGGAAACAAATTTGTTTTTTCTAGACAATTTTCGTTTCGGTCGATGCCGATGAAGAAGAAAACGAACGAGTTTTGGAATTCTTCGGTCTTAAAACAACCGACGTACCATCTGTTCGTTTAATTACCTTAAAAGACGAAATGAGCAAATACAAACCCGAATCATCGGACATCACATCGGATGTTTTAACAAAATTTGTTAACTCATTCTTTGCTGGTGAAATCAAACCTCATTTACTCACACAAGATATTCCCGACGATTGGGACAAAACACCGGTTAAAATCTTGGTCGGCAAAAATTTTCATCAAGTTGCTCACGACAAAACTAAAACTGTTCTTGTTGTTTTCATTGCTCCATGGTAACACACGCACGTTTACAAATTCAATAGACTTTTTTTTTATCCTGTTTTCTAAAGGTGTGGACATTGCAAACAATTAACACCTATTTATGAACAATTAGGCGAGAAATATAAGGACAAAGCTGATGTTGTTATTGCTAAGATGGACGCAACTGCAAATGAACTCGAAGATATTAAAATTCAAAGTTTTCCTACAATCAAGTACGAACATATTTTAATTTTGACAGAAAACAAACAACAACACTTGTGTTTTGTTTGCAGATTATTTCCAAAAGATTCCAATGAAGCAATCGACTTTCAAGGTGAACGTACACTTGAAGCACTTGCAAAATTTGTTGATTCAAATGGTGCAGAAGCTGGTCGACTTGCTGAAGAAGTCAGTTTTGATTATTTTGACTGTTTTTTTGTTTCAAAAATCAATTTTGATTTCTATTTTCTAGACTGCTGAGCAAACTGAAGAAGCTGACGAAGAATTACCAACTGAACACGAAGATCTTTAAATTACTCTATTTCAGTAGTTATTAGATGATATAAACGAGAATTTCTACACATTTATTTGTCTGTTTTTTTTTAAGAATTATTTCCCATTAAACACAACAGAATATCTTTAGTTAATGTCTCAATTCTTCTTCTTCTTCTCTTTCTCTCACTCTCTGATTAAGAACCAATAATACTCATTTATTTATTGATTTCTATCGCTTAATCTCCGGTTGCTGTGTTGTTCTTTCTTTTTTCTTCTTTTTGTTAACATTTTCTTTTGTTTTGTTTTGTTGTTTCGAGCACATGTATGCATACATGGACCGAACATCAAACGGGAATACACTCATTCATTCAATTCAAACAAAAATCTTCGTAGGATGGTTAAGTTTTTTTTTTTGTTCTTTTTTATTTCATCTAGCTACTTGAGCTAGTAACAACAAAACAATTTAACACCATCGTTCAGGAAATGTACGAATCTCTTTGATAAGTCCCGTACCCATGACTTTCCATTGATCGATTATTTGAACATAATCAGCCGTCTTCGATGGTTTCCAAAGAACACAAATCATAGCTCCGCCGAATTGATCGTGAAAGAATTCAGCTTGATTAGCATATGATGTCTAAAACGAAAAATGAATCAATTGATCGATTAATTGTTTTAGTCTTTTTTATACTCGTAATTCATTGAGAAATAATTGTGCTGGATCATAATCAACAACTGACAAAGTCTTTTGATTTGAATTCATCATTGAATCCGAATCAGTGACTGGTTTTCTTGTTGTATACGTAACTTCAGTTGTCAAATGGTCAATTGCTTGATATGCACGCGGACATTGCAATGGATCGAGCATAATAATCACGTCATAAGAATTTGTACTCGGTCGAAATAGAAACTAAAGTATTCTTTTAGTTTTCTTTTTTGGTTTTTGATGAAATGAATTACTTTCAATGAATCACTATGATTATTTTCTAAATAATTCAAGGCTTCTTTAGCTAATTGAATGACACGTTTTAAAACGGGTACAGTTGGTTTATTGTTTTCATAAAAAGCAACTGATGACAAGAGACATAATGCAGGTAGACTCGATCGTTCAGCTTTGAATTGAGTTTGCATTTCGAATACTTGATCTTCTACAAATTTAAACAAAAGAAAATAGTTGATCATCGTTTGATGATTCGATTACTAGTCAATTCTTGATTGAAATTGATGATTAATGGTTCGTTAACCCAATCGAAATCTCGAAGTAATCGAAGAGTACGACAAAAACCAGTTAAAATCGATTTCACTGGATTCATATGCAGAAAAACATAACAACAAATGAGATCCGCATTGACCGGATCGAAATGTTCGAGAAGTAATTGTGCTGAAAGCCAACGTTTGAACAAACGTGCAACTAATTGATAATAAGAAAACTGTTGACTAACACTAAACATAAATCACGTGTGTCACTTTTGTTTTATTCTTTGACATTTACCCGTAAATAGCTGCATGAATTTTCGGTAGATAATCAGTTTGATATTTCAATTGTTTGGATCGATCAGTTTGTTTTAAGACTCGTTCGAGTCCATCTTTTTTTCCTGCTTGATTCTCAATTAAATAGATTTCTTTATGATACGAAATTTGAATTCGATAGACAAAGAAATTTCTTTCGATGTAACAACAATCTTTTGTTGCTCGTGTTATGTAACCATACTTATTCTTGACTAATTTAGCTAGTTGAATATAGTAGAGTAATTTCGAATGTTGAATTCGATCGAGTGTTTCGAAGCCCGGATCATTCGAACTTGTCATTTCAAGTTGACAGAGAACGTTTAACGATTGAGAAAAGGGTGGCGCATAACGTGATGTCGATCGAGGTATGAGAACGTGTGTGTCGTGTTCAATCGAACGAATTTTATGCAAATCTGTTTGAAAAAGAGCTGGTAATGGCGGAAAAACATTTGTATAACGAAATGTTTCGTCAACACCAACGATATTGTTGATTTTTAATGGTAAATCAGAGTTTAACAAACGAATTTGTCGGGATAATTCAACGAATTCTCGATTGAGATAGATCTGTTGTTCGTCACCCGTGCCGTACGATGGATATAAACGTGCAGGAATTGATAATAATGATGAAAGATTTTGATCATTATAGAAGAATTCAATTTGACCGGGAGATATACCCGCTTGACTAGAAAATCAAAATTTTCGATTGATAACAAAGAAAGAATGATGAGTGAATGTTTTACATTTCTAGTAAATATCGAGTTGCATCCATCCAAATCGCTCGTTTGTCTTTCGCTGAATCAACATTCCATAGAACAGATTCGAGTATAGAACCATCAGGAAAACGACGTAATTCACATCGTTCACTCCATAGTTTTCGAAATTCTGCAGCCTAAAAATCAAAATCCTTCGAAAAACATATCAGTTTTTTGTTCTTATTACTTCTTTCGTTCCATTTTCTGGTCCTTTGAGTACAGAGAGATCATATTGATCGGAAAAGACCAATCCTAAAGTCAATGATGTTCGTTTCGGTATACTTTGATTAACCGGCCACTAAACAAACACAGATTCGATATGATTCAATTCAGTCGAACTGATATTTACTGTCAATCGTTTTTGATTGATCGGACAAACGAATTGAACGCGTTGTTTGAGGCCACGTTCTAGTAATCGAAGAACTTCTCGCGAGATTAAATAGTGTTTGTTATTTAAATTATCGAGAATAAGTTGATTTCGATTCGACTTTTCGTCTAACAATTTTTCATATTGATCAATTGAAGAAATTCTATTTAAAAAAGATTCGATTTTTTTGTTGTTTTGCAGATATTTCATTTTTACTCGATCACTGCATCGAGACTATAGAGCGATGACATTGGTGTTACGAATAGGCTTTGAAAATGGTCGATCACAGAATCATTGAACGAATTCAACGAGATTTTTGCTTCGTATTTCAACTGAAAGATAAGAGAAAAAAAAGAATGTCTATTGAAATTCATCAATTCACATACGCGATTGTAATTCGCTCGTGTTAAGGTTCGGAAAACGTTCAATAAACCTGTCGAATCCATAAGTACGCAATCATCTTGATCAGAAATATTCTCTCGATTATCTCCGGGTGCTACTGATCGAGCTTCCGTTGGTAAAAAGTCCATTTCAGCTTTTGACGAAAAAGAAAAAAAAGCTTTAATTTAAAAAACAAACGAAATTTCTTTCGTCTTACTTAATCCGACTAAAGCTATTCGGAAGATTTGATAGCTATACATTTGTTTATTGATTTTGTTAATATGAAGTAAATAGGCAAGAAAAAATGCCGACATAGCACCGTCGAATGAACCGAATCCATGTGTTAGTTGTCGTTGTTCGAGCCAAATTTTGAATAATTTCAACGCATGAGTGAGTTCATTCGATGAAAGAAAGAGATTTTTTAGATAATCCGATGTTAAACGAAGATGGCAATCATAGAGAATGGCTGAATTATAATTCGGTGTTGAATAGAATGGTTCATCTTGTTCGAATTTGTCATCGAACCATTTCCATCGAAGATTACTCGATTGAGGATTGAGACGTTTTTCGTTGAGATAATCTTGTTCAGGAGCAAGAAGTATTCGAATGGCAAAATTCGAGTTTTCATTCGGTTTAACAAACAAAACAATTTGATTTTCAGTTGTTTGATTTAAATAACCGAATTCTAATGAATATTGTTTGAATTTTTTTGCAAGATAACAAAGATAAATCGAACGTTTTTCGAAATATTCATTGTTCAAATAATCTTTCTTATGTATACATTTATGAGGTATTTCAACAAGTAAATCAATGACAATCGTCGATGATTTAACAATCAATGTATTCGAAGTATACGAACCAATCGGTTGAATGAATGTTGGTGGTATGAATTCGAATGTTTTCAACATTTTCGAATATGTTAATGGTATTTGAATATCGAACTTTGTTAACCATTCGGACATTGCCGATAGTTCACGAACTGTACCCTGAGGAATCGATTGAATTTCATTTGTAAGTTGTCGAATGAATTGTTCGATATCTTGACGTTGATTTTCTTTCAATGTAACTTCGGTTAGTAATGAATTGACTTTCATTTTGGTGACTGTTGAATGATAGACTATTTCCGATTGGAAATATTTCGATTCGAGATTTTCTTCATCGACATCGAGTGTTTTCTTCTTCTTCTTCTTTTGACCAGATGATGATGATGAACCATTCAATTGACGCTTTTTCAATTCCATTTTTTTTCGAAAATGATAAAAACTCAGATCAGAGATTCAGAGATGGATACCTGTTGGATTCTATGGATCGTTCGATTAACTAATCAGAAGTGACTGGACAGATCAGTGGATGACAACTTCTGACATCTTACGAAAATAGTGATGAGTCAGATTTTATCTCTACTAAGGTGAAGTAAAATGATAGAACAGGACAAATATTAAATCAAAAGAAAAGAACGAAAGAGTTTTTTTCCTTTACGCATCAATCGGGCATGTGTTCACATTTCTCTCTCTCTCTCTCTCTTCATCCATTACAATACAATGCACATATGGTCTGATTCTGGGATGATATCTGACCATATGATATGACTCATCGATACATTTTTTTTGCTGTCTACGCATGATTCTTCTTGACAACTTTGTGTGTATAGGAAATAAATTTCGTCAAGCAACAAAATCATTTCTCTTTTTTGCAAAAAGTAATTGTCTCACCTTTGAATATTTTTGCATATAATTATTTGTGCGTTGTTTAGACGATGTCGACAAGTGCAGACGATCTTCAACATGAAGAATTCGAAGACACACCGTTGTGTGCAGCTGTATTAACTTATTTGAGTTACGCGATACTTTGTCTATTTGGTTGGCTCAGAGATTTTCTTCGGCAATCGAATATTGAAAAGAAACGCGGAGCTGTCGATCCCAATGCATCATTAGTTTGTTTCTTTCGAAATCAATATGTATTTTTTGAATTTTTCCTTTCAAAAGGGATTTGTGCCACTTTATCAAAGTTATGAATCGTTCTATACTCGAAATATGTACACGCGTGTTCGAGATATTTTCAATCGACCGATTGCCAGTGTGCCCAGTTCGAAATTCGAACTAACCGAACGTGTCTCCGATGATTATAATTGGACCTATCGGTTTGTTATTCGGAAAATAGAAAAAAACAAATTCACTTTGCTTTTTTTAGATACACAGGTAAAACAATCAGAGCAATTAATTTCGGCTCGTATAATTATCTTGGGTTTGCTGAAAACAGCGGTCCGTGTGCAACGGATGCTATTCACGGAATAAAAACACACTCCATTGCTACTTGTAGTACGCGTTCGGAGATTGGTACGCAAAGGTATCATATCGAACTCGAAAAACTTATTGCTCATTTTCTCGGCGTAGAAAGTTGTATTGCTTTCGGCATGGTGAGTCATCATGTTTTTCGTTTCTTTATTTCTAATGAGTAACGTCGATCCTTAGGGTTTTGCTACCAATGTCCTTAACATACCGGCGATTGCTTCGAAAGTAAAATATGACTCATCGATTTGAACTTGATCTGTACGTTCGTACGTTTAGGGCGATTTGATATTAAGTGATGAACTCAATCATATTTCCTTGATCTTAGGCATGCGCCTATCAGGTGCTTGCTATCGAACGTTTGCTCACAATGGTAAAGACAAAAGACATCTTTCTCGCTTGAATAGTTCGTAATTTTCGCATAGATATGACCGATTTGGAGAAGAAGTTGCGCGAAGCAATCGTTCGAGGTCAACCACGAACCAATCGTCCATGGAGAAAAATTATCATCGTAGTCGAAGGTGTATACAGGTTAGTATACACCCATACGAAAAGAACGATTATGTATGTTTTTGTATTAGCATGGAAGGTTCAATATGTCGTCTACCGGAATTGATTGAATTGAAAAAGAAATACAAAACTTATTTGTATATGGATGAAGCACATTCAATAGGTGCTATGGGGGGAAATGGCCGAGGAATTGTTGATTATTTTCATGTCGATCCAAATGAAATCGATATTCTAATGGGAACGTTTACGAAAAGTTTTGGATCGGCTGGAGGTTATATTGCTGGAAGAAAAGTTCGAAATATAAGAGAAAGAAAACGAATTAAAATTATTTGAATATTTTGAATAGATGTTGATTGATCATATTCGTGTGAATTCTCATGCGAATACATATGCAGCGAGTATGTCAGCACCGATTGTTCAACAGATTATCTCATCACTTCGACTTTTACAAGGATCTGAAGGTGAAAAATACAACGAGACAAAGAAAAATTGTCAAATTCATTTGTTTTGCTTTTGTTAGGACAAAAACGTATCTGTCAATTAGCAGATAATACACGATATTTTCGGCGAAAACTAGTCGATATGGGTTTTATTGTTTATGGTAATCAGAATTCCCCAGTTGTGCCAATGTTATTGTATTTACCAGCTCGAGTAACATGTTTCAATCGTGAAATGTTACGTCGTGGCTTTGCACTTGTTACAGTTGGCTTTCCAGCAACGAAATTATTGGAAGCTCGCGTTCGTTTTTGCATTTCATCTGCTCATACACGTCAGATGCTTGATGCTGTACGTTTTCTTTTTCGACAATTAAAACAATTTTTAAAAAAATCTCTTTTCTCTAGGCTCTTGTTGCCATCGATGAAGTAGGTACAGATATTGGTCTACGTTATTCAAAACGACACAAACATCGACGATTAAACGATCTGTAACTATTTCCCGATCTCATTCTACCATATACTTTGTTTTGTTTCCTCACATCCTTCTCACGATTTATTATGTACATAGATCTGTTCTTGTTTTTCTAATTTTTGTCTTTCTTCATTGATTCATTCAAATAAAAAAGTCCAGTTTCATCTGAAAATTGCATAGTATCATACATGTCGAATTTTTCTTCTCGATATATCCTGACATCTTTAGGAGAACGCAGACAATCAGTAAGGATATGTTAGATCTTCTTTTCTACGACAAATATAGTTTGTTGTTCATATATTTTTATTTAAATCATACTGTAGATATTAAATTTCATATTCAAAAATATCCTAATGACGAATGAACGATGAGATGGACTAGAGAAAACTGATTTGGTGAAGTAAAAGTATAAAAAAAAGCGATTACTTCGAACCATTCGAATGCAATAATTGCCAATAAACAATAATTACAAATTGATTTAATGTTAAATCCAGGGCGATCAATACGGTTGCCGTGGCGGTACAAAACCATAGGGTGTACGAATGCCGGTTTGTTCACAATTTTCGTTTTGTTCACTGACAAAACATGTTCGAGAAATAAATATTTATTCATCTAGTGAAAAAGATTGATAGATAAAAATGAATGAACGAGAAATAATCTTAAAGAATATAGGAAAATCATGTTATGTTCGACCCAATCGGTTATATTTGAATTCGATTCTTTAGTCTTACTACCAACATTTCTTTATGCTGAAAAATTTCTTGTAAAACCAACCAATCACTTTTATATAGTGACCTTCTTTTCGTTTCTTTTAATAAGGTCGCTGTTTATCTAAGAAAAACTACAATTTTCCCAATGGTTGACAAAGCGTAAAATCGATTCAGTTTTTTATTTTGAGAAGAAACGTTCTACTTTGTTTGAACTCATAGAACATGGATTACATCATGATTATTGATATGAACTTTTCCTAATTCTTTCTCTGTTGATTTCGTATCACAAAAAGGTTTCAATACTCATAAAAGATGATTAAAATTAAAATTTCGATTAACAAGAAAAGCTGATGAATGTAACTAAATATTGGAGGATCAATGTTTTTCGCTTTTTTTAATCTTCAACTAGCTCTTTCGAAGAAAAACAAGATGGCCGATTATCGTTCGTACTTATTCGACCTGGGTCTATTTCATTTATTCTATTCATTTAAAAACGCTAAAATAGTTTGTTATTACCGTTTATTCATGCGAGAAATAGACCAGACTTTTTTCATTAGAATTGCATATACGCAATTATGGTTGTCATAATTAACGAAAATGTTTGTTTCTCCATCAGTCTATCAGCTAGTATTGCATAAAGCACACAAAATTGTTATACTGTATACAATCATAGAAATGAATCGAACGATGTTTCACAGTAGCTGCCTAACATAACGACAAATCACGTATTTTGGATTTTCACAAATACTCTTCTTTCGTTGCAACAATTGCATTAGTCGACCAGCCTATACCAAGTCAAAAACTACAAAAATTTCATGAAAAACAATGACAAAGTTTGAGTGATTTAACGAATCGTAAAAAAAAGTATGGATCAGCAAAATTTTTGAAGAGTTTATTTAAAATTCATAAAAATTTGGACTTATGCATAAATTTTTATTCTCTATTTGCCCAAATAGTAAATTTTTATTTAAAGATTCTATTTCTCTTTTGCTTCCATGTAAGCCATTGAATCCAATTGATTAACATCAATGTCGCATGCAGCTCGAATACTTTCCAATGAATATTCTTGCAAAAGTTTCCCATTTTCAAATACAGTCACTAATTGATCTTCACCTTGCGAATATTCGTCAGGAGTTGTAGTACTACTGACTGTTGTATATTTTTGATCTTTTGTTTTGATTAATTTCAATTGACCAGGTTTATTTCGTTTTCCTTGATCAGTTATTGGATCTTTGAAGACCGGTAAACCACCCATGCCAGTCACTTCAGCATATGAACATTTAATAGCAAATTTCATTGTATCTCGATCGAATTTTTGTAAAAGACCGCCTAGAACATAAAAACTATTAATGAATCGAATTTGAATTCGATTTACCTCCACTTCCAAAGACAAGATTATCTGCTGAGAATCCAATTTGTTCGAGACGATTGAGAATGTTTTTAATCGAATCAATATTAACTCCATCACCTTGAATTATTCGAACATGTTTATCCAGTACTTTATAACCTTTATCATTAATACTTCCACCAAATGTTTCGTATAAATTTTCCAATAGTTTCGCGAGAACTTCCAGTGGATCACCTGAATCACTTCGTATAACTAATGTGCCATCTCGTTCCAAGATTTTCTTCTTTAAACTTCCGCCCCAAATCGTTTTACATGCATTAAAAATATCGTACGAGTCCGATACACAAGCTATCGTACCTTTCGGATATTTATCTATCAAAAAAAAACAAAAAAAGTCAAAAGTAATTCTCCTTTTGTTTTCTCTTTCTACCTAAGAAATTCTCATAAGCATGTTGTTCTCTATCTCGTGTCCAACTGGTCATTGTCGAATGTTCCGTTGCTGGAATGGAATTTCCTGCAACAGTCTTAGCTAAATAATATTGTTTAGCTAAAACACATCCAGAAATAGTATCAGTGCCATAGAATGATGTTAAATGAGCGCATGCACCGACTAAAGAAAAAAAAATCAATGAAAAGTAATCGCGAGATTTTCGACGCTTGATTACTTGCTGAAGTTTCATAAGATGAAACACCACGAAAACCGAAATCATGCATTTGATATTTAATTAATGTTGGATCACCAGTTTTTTTCAATGCTTGCAACTGAAGAAAGTAAAAATAAATCAAAAAATGCAATCAACGCCTATTTTTCCTACTAAAATCTTTTTAATTTCTCTCGAATTCGTTGCAATCGTAATCGGATACCAGACTTGTAAAAGAATAGTTTCTAAGAATGTTGTCAATGCTGAACATTTCGGATCCGTATTTTCAATTGTCATCAGAACATTTCCTTTAGGTACAACTGTGCCTTCAGGTACAGCTTTGATTCGTACTGGTAAATGTCCATCATATTTGTCAATAATATATTTCCACATATCTTCATCGAGAAAGTCATCACCGAAATGTTCTTTCCAAAATTCTCGTGCTTCTTGAAAACTTTCATTTGTTACAACTTGTCCGATTAAATGTTTTTTTAAAATGTATTGTAAACCAAAGAAAACCTGCTCAGGATAAATGCCACCTCGACTTTCTAAATATGCGTAGACTTTTGTCGTATTCGGTGGATATTGTCGATGATGAGAAATTTTATACGAGTCTGTTTTTAATAAAATATTGTTTTCCATCGTTCAAAAGACGGTCGAACTGCGTTTTTCTTTGCTTTATTCGTCTCTTTGCTTATATACGACGCAAATTTGTCAAGGATGTAGGTAGGAAGAAGAAAAAGAAAAGCAACTGCAACGAATGAATAAACATTGTGAAGAGTATTATTTTTTTCTCTGAATCAAACAAGACCATTTCGATTTAAGTAAACGAAAAAGAAGAATTGTACGAGAGCAATTCGAAAGACTAACAACAATCGTATAGAAAATGTCAAGTTCATCGTGAAAAAGTTTTTGCATATCACTGGACGCTGTTGTTGTTAATGAAGAATTTTCAATTAAATAATCTGCATATGTACTAAATAAACTTCGAATAATATCAACGTTGATGTTGTTCGTTGGCAGAAGCTAAATGAGAATAATTCAACATTTTGAATAAAAGATTGTTTGGTTTGTTTTACTTTGATGATTGTAAAGAATAGTTTGATATTCTCGATTGAATTTAATTTCAAAGAAAATTTCTTGAAAATGAATTCGTTTATAATTAATAATCGAATGTCAGCGAATAGATTTCGATTGAAAAGAATCAATTGAAGATATTCATCATCGAAATTCGTAACATACGAGATCATCTAATTCAAAACAAATGCGTATTGAAATTCAATGAAATCGAGAGCTACTTGTCGAAGATAAGTCTCTTTGTCTGTCGAAAACAATAATATCAATTCCATGATATTCAAACAAATCGAAATTTTCTTTTCATTTCGTTGTTCGACAACGAGACGAAGGCAATCTTCGATTGTTTGAAAACATCGTCGTTGATTTTGAAAAGTAAATTTATTTGTTTTCTCGTCGAAAAAATATTTTCGTCGATGAATTTCAATTAATTCAATGAAATAAACGACGAATTTAATTCGATCGAAGGAATTTTTTTGTTCGATTTGTAGATTATGAAAATAGTCGTCGTTTAATATCGAACACCGGTAATTAACTTTCTCACAAAGATCAAGATTAATAAAATCAAATAATAAATCAAATAAATTATTCATCAACTGTTCGTAATCGGAATGTTCAAATGATTGTACTGGATATTGTTCGAGAAGATATCGAAGATAGAATGTAAAAGCAAATTGATCGAAAAGAAATTCATTCGAATGATTTCGAAATAGTCGAAAGAAATTCAGAACAATAATCTTCAGTGAGAAAATAGTAAAATGTCGACAATGATTTTCTAAATGTTCGAAGAGGAGTGATTGAACATTGATTAACCATTGAATTCGCATAAGAGGTATTGAAACGATATTATCTAACAGTTTTTCACGAAGATGAATCTTATCGTAATCATTATTATCATCATCATCATCGATGACGATGCAATTCTCGAAATAATTGGCAGATCGTTGTTTAATTGTGACTTTCTTTTGATTTTGAATTTCAAAATAATCCGTAATCTTTTTCTCTTGAAACTAGAAAAATGTTCATTCGAATACGAACATGACGATTTGTAATTAATAATCGATTACTTTTACAGATAGTTTTCGTTTTCGTTTCTTTCGAATATCTGTATGACCATCCAATTGTGGAATGAACGATTCAGTTTTTATCGGATACTTTTCGAATGTAATCAATAGATCATCGTTGTCATTGACTAGATCTAATGAGAACAAAATTCAAAACGAACGATGACCATCAATTTACCTGTTGGCTCGTTATTGTCATTCATCGTTATCGGACTGTGATTACTATGAATTTCTTCGTCATCAAATTCAATTTCAGGAAGTTTATTCGGCTCCCATGCGACTAATTCATCGAGATATTTATCTTCAATTGAATTTCGATCGGATTCACTCGAGAGAATATCCTCATTATCATCATCAGACGAGAGATTTTCATCTTGATTATCATTGATTTGAACTTTTTCGGACGAAATTTCGATTAAATCTCGAGTTCGTCTTCGTTTAATTGCTAATTGTTCGATTTGAAATCGTTTAAAATCAAAATTTGTCCGAAATGAATATCGTTGAAAACGATTTAATATTCGTCTGGTATCGAAATCTTGATTCAATATGAGACAACAATCATCGTTCATTTCTACTATCTGTTGAGTTGATTTCTATTCAATTTAACCTCTATCGGACTGGTCAACTGATCGAACAAATCGACGGTCTTCGCTAGATGCCGTACTCATGAATTTTATTTGTTTATATTCCTTTCAAATGGCTACTACGATTAAACGAGTGAGTGAGAATATATTGGAACAATAAAATTGAGTTTATTGTTTATCTTTAGAAACCATCGAATTGTGAAAATCCCGATGCCAAAAAGAAATCATCATCAAAACGAAAATCTCTTTCCAATTGGCCCAATGATGTTTCAAATACATTTCAACAATCAAATCAATCAAAATTCTATCGAAATCTTTCACAATTACCCGATGAAATTATTCTAATTATTTTAAGTTATTTAAATAAATCATCGATTGTCTCATTCGGACAAACATGTCGAAAATATCGAGCGATTTCGTATGAGAAAGAACACAAAAAACAAACTAGCGTCAATTGAATATCGTTCTTTTTTTTTCTAGTTCTCATTCGACCCTATGGCGACGAATTGATATGTCATATAAACATGTAACTAATGAACAGTTAAATAGTCTTCTGCAACGAGGAACTGTAACTTTGAAAATGTATCAAACGACGATTGAAACATTGAATACAAATCCAATTCAAACAACAGTGTAGGATTATTGAATTTTTATTGATAAGAGTAAAGTTAAGGTTATTTTTTTCTTCTAGTTTACGTCATTTAGATTTAACTTCGTCGATAATCTCAACAGATTTTCTCATTAATCTTCTTTCAGCTTGTCATTCATTACGAAAACTTAGTCTCGATTCTCTGCCATTGAATGATCAAGTTATTGAGTAAATCGATTATTGATTCTCTTACAATTAAACGTGTTCTATTTTCTAGAAAACTTGTTTGTAATGAACAACTTGATACACTCAATCTATCGATGTGTACAGGTCTAACAGTCGATTGTTGTCATTTATTAATCACAAAACTTTCTTTGTATGTCTGAGATAAAAATCGAGTATGAATTGAAATCGAATTGTTTCGTCTATTCAGATTACGATGTTTAAATCTTGCATGGACGAATTTATCTGTCGAAAGTGTGCAATTTCTATGTGAAAATATTCCTCGTTGTATCGAGCAATTGAATCTCAGTGGACAACGATATCAAATAACTGATGATCGTAATGATTTGAATTTGTTTCGAACTAATAATCTTCGATTTCTATTCGTAGATATTCAATCATTAGTACGTCGTGCTTTACGTTTACGTGTTCTCGATTTAAGTGATTCACTTTTACTAACCGATCAATCGATTATTTCCATTCGACAATATTCGCGTTTACTAACGCATCTTTCAGTTTCACGATGTTATCTTTTCACACCAGCTACATTAATGTCTGTTGACACTTTTGTTCTTCACTTGAAAACTGATCTTGAGTTTCTATTTAGTACATTGAAATTACTTCCGGCATTTTCGGCATTGGATATTTTCGGTACATTAGCACAGATTCCTTTACAGCAAATTCGAGATGAATTTCAAGGTCGAATTCATTTGAATCTCTCGCTTTTTTCGACCATCGCTCGGCCGACTACAGGCATACAACGTACATCGATTTGGGGCTTACGTACTCGCTTGTAGATTCTCTCTCTTTTTGTGAACATGTATTTTTTTGTTTTGTTTTATTCTCAACAGAAAAGCAAATTAACTCAGATATATATATATATTTGTTTCTTGCTCATTTCGAACATTGATTTAACTGTGAACCATTTAGATGGAACCATCGAAAGTTAAAGAACGTTATCAAGCATTGAAACATCAAGGGCCAACACGTTCATTATCTCGTTGTGATTCGACTGATCTTCTACCGCAAACCATTCCACAGTAATGAACAATCCTTTGGTCTGTTTTTTTCTTCTCATTTGTGATTTTCGTTTTAAAATAGAAATCAAACGAGTAATATCGGTTCGAAAGCAGCTCAAGTTCTTTTCGATACGGGAAGTAATTATTTTCATAATATCGATGATGATCAACAACAACGACCTGTATCAGCGAGAAGTTCATCAACGAACGTCTCGCGACAAATGTCGAATATGAGTTTAAATCACTCGGTAATAGCAAAAAAAAAGAAAAGCTGAAAATGATGTTTAATTCGTTTTGATTTTGAAGAGATTATCAATTGGAGAAACAGGTCCTTTGCAAATTCGTTACCGTCCCATGGATTTATCATCGTTGTTAGTATCGAAAGATTCGAAAACAAGGCATCATTACTCCCATTTAATCTCTTCGAAACATTCCGGTAGATTCGAAGAAATTTCTTTTTCTGTATTTTTTGTTTCCACCGATTGGAATAGATCATTTCAATACTCTATCCGATGAATTAATTCTCTCAATTCTTCGATATCTTCCTCGTTCATCACTCGCAAACATGGCTCAAGTTTGCCGACGATTACGTTCTTTAAGTTACGATCCAAGTCTCTGGTGTCGAGTTGATATGTCTCGTAAACATCTCGAAAGTTGTCATTTACGTGATGTTCTCCTACGTGGAACGATCATTTTAAAAATGTATCAAACAACAGTTCGTTGAAATTCATCATTTGTTTCGTTTCGAATTGTTTTTGTTTATCATTCGACAGATTCATGGCAATTCAATCTCATCACGGAATCGAACATCCTGGTATACGAAACTTCAATTTCTCGATTTGACACTTGCGACGATCTCGCCTGAATGTCTATTGAGTTTGTTGAGTGCTTGTCGATCGCTTCGAAAATTAAGTTTAGAAACTCTGCCTGTTAATTCATTGATATTCGAGTAAATTCGATGATAGTTTCGATTTGAATTCAGTTCTGTTTGCTTTCGTGTCTATAGAAAATTAACAGTGAATCCTCAACTTGACACGCTAAATCTGACTATGTGTACAGGAATTGATCTCGATTGTTGTTCAATTTTAACACATCAAATGAAAAAGTAATTGAATTTTGATTATTTTTGGTTTAAATATCATTCGTTTTGGAAATTAGTTTACGGTATTTGAATATGGGCTGGACACAAATGAGTGATCAATGTGTTCATTATCTTTGTCGAACAATTCAACCGACGATTGAACATTTAACTTTAACAGGTTTTCGACAAGGAATGACCGATGAATGTAAATTCGAGAGATGAATTTTTGAGAAAAATTGCCTGAAAAATATTCCCTTTTAGGTGTCGAAAATTTGACGCAACGAGCTCATCGTCTTCGTGTTCTTGATTTAAGTGATTCGAGTTTAATAACTGACAAATCTGTAACTCATGTCCTACGAAACTGTCAATATTTAGAGCATGTTTCATTCTCACGTTGTTATGCAATCACACCGATTGCCTACGCGTAAGCTCAACAGAGAGAAACTCAATATCTATTGAATTGATTCGATTTAGATCCTTCAAACAGTTACGATATTTGAATTCGTTAGATATTTTTGGTGTTGTTGATGATCGTGGTTTACAAAAACTGCATTCGTTATTGGGACCATCGATTCAATTGAATCAACAACGTTTCTCGTGTGTTGCTCGGCCGACATACGGCCTTCGTCGAACGTCCATTTGGGGTTTACGAACCCGACCTTGAGAGAATTGTTTTCTTTTTTTTGTAGTGAATAATGTTTTTTTGTTTTTAAAATAAAATTTGAATTTTTTTTGTAGATTATGTCTGAGAAAAAAGTTGAATATCCAGGCGAATGGCTGGTAAACGAAATAATAGAACTCAAACTAGACCATCGACATATGTTTATCTATTTGATAGATTCGACCTTGTGAAGAATATAATGATGAATTAAATTACTGTCGGAGTAGGCGATTGATTTTCTATGAGAACGTAGAAGAATTTGTTTTTGATTCAGGTTTGAAAGGACGATTATATCAACGTTATATGGTTGGCGAACGAAAGGATTGTGCACAGATTGCTGATGCATTACATAGTTGTATGTTTTGGTTACAACGAAAAGATGTCGATGAATTAGTAATTCAAAATTTTGTGGAAAAAAATTTTCAAAAAACAAATTTTTTATTGGATTAGAAAAAGTTAATATCGTATGAAGAAGATCGAATGATTCGAAGGAAATTAGCTGCTGATAATAATGATGTTTGGCAACCGAGAAATCAGCCACCAAGCGATTGGAATGCACCATTACCTGACTGGGCAAAGAAACGAGCAGAATCAATTGGAAATTATCAAGAAAAACAAGCGAAATAGATTGTATTCTAGTTAATTATTTGTTTGTTTGTTTGTTTGTTTTCTTTTTTTAAATAAAAACATACATGAAATTACTTCTTGACCTGACCTCCATATAATAATGATTTTATTGGTGTAGAGAACACATAAAACCATAACAGAGGTTCGAAATATATGATTGAAACCTTTGTCTGAATACAGTACAGATCACTAGTGATTCTTGCTATGATGTTTAAAATTTCTTCACGTTAATCTGAAGATTTATTTCTTCTTGATGAAAAATATCCTATTCGGATAACAATTTTCTCTGAGCAAGATCAAACAAAAATGAACAAGAATGAAACACTAAAAGCTAATTTGCTTCCATTTTCTAGACTAAAACTGAAAGACAATCAAATTTTATTTTGTGTTAATATTTCAAGTGTTCACACATTGTTATGTCACTTATCAAATGACAAGTTTCTTTTTTTGATGTGTACGTACTTAAATTTGTTGGGGAGATGTTCATACTCAAGGGAAACATTCCGATAATCAGATAAAGAACAATGCTTTTCGACTAGTAACTAACAAGAGTGCAATCGTTTGTCTTTTTCTTGATTGTCATCTATGACTCGAAGGCAAAATTAACAATTGAATAAGAGCACAATGAACAAACGACAGTTCTGTTTTTCTTTTGTTGTTTAACTGAGTGCTAATTCGATATTCTATCTCTATTGGATAAAGACAATTATCATTTCAAGTCAAAATTCGCCTACATATAGAATAATATGATTAATTTATTTATTGGTGATATAAAAAAAGAACGTACTCTCTCTTGTTCATCGAGAGAGAAAAAAATAGAAACAATGAACAACTATATAAAGCATCAGTTAATCAGTTCATCGAGCAATCATTATTTAGTTCAATTTTGTTTTTTTTTGATAAGAAAACTGACATTTTATTGTCATTATTTTAGATTCAAGCTTCATTTCAACTTATACAAATTCTTCTCACTTATGCTTTCCGATTCCATGATGAACATTCTCCTATTAACAATAGGTTTACTTGTCTTCATTCAAACAATTCATTCAATTCCAGTTCAAAATACAAACAATGACGATACAGTTGCCGAAGAAGATTCTGATGATTATAGTTTAAACACACACGGCAAACGTACATTTAGTAACAGTGATATTCCTGATGGTTATGTCGGCATAATGTTAGGTAAACGCGCTGCAACTCATTCGTTTCGTTTTCCAGGTGAAGCCGTTCTTCTTGGTAAACGTCGTTTACCGTACGAAGCTGTTCTCTTAGGAAAACGTGATTTACCCAATGAAGCCATTCTTCTTGGCAAACGACGTATACCTCATGAAGCTGTTCTTCTTGGCAAACGAGATTTACCAAACGAAGCCATTCTTTTGGGCAAACGTGATTTACCAAATGAAGCTATACTTTTGGGCAAACGAGATTTACCGAATGAAGGCATTCTTCTTGGCAAATAAATAACACGTTTTGAACTGAATATATCGTACATCTGTATTTTTCAAATACATGCATATTTAACTATTGAAAAATAAAATCATTTTGAAAAAATTCTCATCCAAATTCGAGATATAATCTTATTGGCGGCGCTAGTTTAAAAAAATCGAACGCGACAGAGAGTATATTCAAGATGGCACTATTGTATCCTATGAAAAGGAAAAAAGACCTCTCTCGGTGTTCACAGTTACCAGTTGAATAATGGCTATCATAGAATCATCTGTTACGTATTTATTATTGCTGTTGTTGTTGTTGTTGTTGTTTTTACTCGTTGAGATTAGAGTCTTAATCTATGTTTGTCAATATTGAGCCGAAAAAGGAGTATACATATTTGTCTTTATCGAATTGTCACATGAAAAGTGAACGATGACGATTGTCTTCTCTTGCTCCACCCTCACTATTTGTCGATGTTGACGTTCTTTTGTTTAGTTACTCAAAGGATGATCAAGATCAACGAATCGATAATATTTAATCTTTAGTTACATTGCTCAACAACGAGAGTAGGTGAATATCAGTTGCTATGCTTAACAAATCGAGAAATAAACTTCCGTCGTTTTCAATATTCTCAAGTATACTCTAGTTTTTTCGGAGGAATTCTTCTTTATTTTTCTCGAAGGTTAATATGATGAAGAAAAAAATAACTTTGTGAGATCAGACGACATCCCACGAATTTCTTTTCTTTTTCGTTCCGTTGATTTCGACAAAAAAACAGATTGTTTGAATGAAAACATGCTGCTATGATGTACGTCATCTGGCCGGTCGAAGACCTTGATGAACATGCTGGAGTTCTTCACTTTCTTTGTCAGTATGTGGTTTCTTTCTTGTTTCGAGAGAAACATACTTTCTTTTCAATTTGAATATGTATAACGACTAAGTAAGTGAATGAGAAAGAGAGAGAGAGAGAGACAGAAAAGTTGTTCTGTTCTCTTATTTCTAATTTAAATCACATTTTATAAATGCAATTCTCACCTTTCTACAGCATTCGATCGGTTTTACTTTCTCTTTTTTTTTCTCTCTGGTGCTCTCGATCTGTTGATGAATAGTTTTTTCTTTGTGCATACATGCACAGCAGGAGAAAAAGAAAACAACATCGATGGTTGTAGTCTATTGACCTTGCTCGCAAAGAGAGGAGAAAAAGAAACTGTTATATTCAAGTAATTTTCTTCTTCTTTAGCCTTTCAAAAAAAATTAAATAGTATTGAACAGGTTTGTGAAGAAAAACATCAAAGAATTAAAACGGAAATTTACTCGCCAAGGAAAAGGAAGAAAGAGAAAAAGAAGGAAAGAAAAAGAATAGACGACCGTACTCAACACGAAGAGTCTAGAGTTTTTGTTAGAATTCATTTTTTGCGATCTTTTCTTTTTTTTGAAGAAAAAAGGAGAACAAAAAAAAAAGGAAAGTTTTTTTTCTTTAATAATATTATTGTTTGTGACACTTAATTCTTATGAAGCGCACCCATGTGCTTCAGAAAAAGAACTTTTATGTGGGCAGAATATCCATAATTTCATTCAATTTTTTATAAATATTCAATGTATTTGCATTCTGTCTTTTTTTTTCTTTCATATTCAAGCCATTTGAACAAAAATTTCAATGTATGATTATCAATCTCAAACCAGTCTACCACCGATTCGGCCTCGTCAACAGCGACCATCGGCCGTTCAAGTTCAACAATTGTACGATAGTAGTCCCGTTCTAGCTGCGCTTTCACATCATTCCAATGCACAAAAACATCAAAATGCCGATTCAACTACGAATACAACGAATGGTTATCATCGTCATCATCATCATCAAAGTATCTCACAATTGCCAACACAAACATCCGAACAATCCGTACGCAAAAGTCCGAGTGTCGACAGTATGCTTAGTATGCATTCGTCATCTCAACATCGACGTTCAACGAACGTTCTCGATCCAGATACGGCCATGAAAATCTACATGTCGAAATTGACTGCATTCGAACGACATGAAATATTTTCCTATCCACAAATCTATTTCGTTGGACAAAATGCACGAAAACGACAGGGCGTTGCCGGTGGACCGAATAATGGTAAAAGAAAAGATTCTCTTCTGAAAATCGGTCACATTTTACTTGTCTCTAGGCAATTATGACGATGAAAATGGCTCGTATATTGCTGTTCAACATGATCACATAGCCTATCGTAAATCGATCGTTGTTTTTAAAAGTTGAATTCGTTTTTTTTTGTTTGTTTAGGATACGAAGTTTTAAAAATTCTCGGCAAAGGTTCATTTGGTCTTGTTGTTAAATGTTATGATCATAAAACAGGTCAACAAATAGCGTTGAAAATCGTTCGTAATGAAAAACGTTTTCATCGACAAGCTCAAGAAGAAATTCGCATTCTCGAACATTTACTCAAACAAGATCGAGATAATACATTCAATGTCATTCATTTATTCGAATGGTTTCAATTTCGAAATCATATTTGCATTACATTCGAATTACTTTCAATGAATTTATACGAGTAAAATACTCGAGTGGATTTTTTTCTTTTGTTCGAACAATCGTTCTTTCTTTTCTTCTTAGATTAATTAAGAAAAATCGTTTTCAAGGTTTTAGTTTGCAGTTAGTAAGAAAATTTGCACATAGTATATTGCAATGTTTGGATGCGTTATATCGAAATAAGATTATTCATTGTGGTAAGAGCGAGAGAAACTGATTTGATTAGAAAATGAATAATCGATTTTTGAAGATCTCAAACCGGAAAATATTCTTCTGAAACAACAAGGAAGAAGTGGTATTAAAGGTAGAAATCGATTTGAATCAAACTCCAAAGCGAACTATTCGATTTGTATAGTGATTGATTTTGGCTCTAGTTGTTTTGAACATCAACGTATTTATACTTATATTCAATCGAGATTCTATCGAGCACCTGAAGTTATACTTGGTGCTAAATATGGTTGGTTGATTTTCTCGGTTTTTATTGAATGAAAATGTTCGATTTTCGAATTTCTTTTCCAAAGGATTACCAATCGATATGTGGAGTCTTGGATGTATATTAAGTGAATTACTCACTGGCATGCCTTTATTTCCGGGTGAAGATGAAACTGATCAATTGAGTTGCATCATGGAAGTACTTGGCGTGCCGAGTCAAAAAGTACTCGATTCATCGAAACGAGCACGAAATTTTATTAGTTCGAAAGGACATCCACGATATTGTACAGTAACAACTTTACCCGATGGAACATCGGTGCTTCAAGGCGGTAGGACATTGAATGAATATTTGAGAATAGATAAGAAATTTGTGCGTTTGAAGGTCGATCAAAACGTGGTAAACTTCGTGGTCCACCGGGTAGTAAAGATCTTGCTCAAGCGTTGAAAAATTGTGATGATCCATTGTTTATTGATTTTCTCAAACGTTGTTTCGAATGGGATCCACAATTACGAATTACACCTGCGCAAGCACTACGGTATAAGAACTAGATCGCATTGTTTTTCTTTTATCTCTATTTATTTGAAAATATCTTATCTAGACATTCGTGGCTACGTCGTCGTTTACCTAAACCTCCGTCCGAAGCTCCGCCACCCAATCGACCATCGGCTGTTCTTCGTCATCATCAATTACTCGCTGCTCAACGTCAACAACAACCATCGAATGATGAATCCGCATTGAATACTGCTCGAACAACGAGCGGCGGAAACGGTCTCTATTCCAATCATATGTCGTCAAAAGCCGAACTTACTAGACATCAAAAATTGCCACATATTGGTAATCTTCAATTGAATTCCATGGTGGACTAGAAGATACGATCATTCTATGAATGTGATCAATAAAGATTTTCGTTCTTTTTCTCTCTTATTTTTTTACAAGCCAATTCACATTCATATATTGTTATGTTTTGTTTGTTTAGTTATTCTTCTTCTTCTTCTTCTTCTTCTTCTTCTTCTTCTTCTTTTCCCATCAAAACTGTCAGATTTTCTTTCGGCTTCGTTTCTCAAACCGTCCATTTGAGCTAGCTAATGAGAATGTAGTGTTATGTCGATGCATAGGCCCGCGTGACAAACTTAGAATAACTGATTGATCTGTGAATGAGAACGGATAGAAATATACATAAATACATATATATTTTTTTTCTTTCATTTCAATTGTCTATACATTGAAATATTTATTTTTTTCCTCTTTTTATCATTCATTTCGAATATAATTTCTCCTTGCGCAGTTTATTTTCGTTTTATTATTTTTTTCTCTCTCTCTCTCTCTTTCGAAATCACTTCACATATACAAATTTGTGCTTTCATAAAAAACAAAATAATAAAAAAACTATTAAAGAATTTCTAGATATAAAAGTCTATGAAATCAATCAAAATAAGGATCAATTAGAAAAAAAAGAACTCTCGTAATTTAATATTCGGAAGAATTAATAGGAGCCGATGAAGGATGTTCTGATGATGTTGATGCAGATGCTTTTTTCTTTAAAACACGCGTATAAACCAATGCAGCCATAGTTGCACCAGCCAATGGTCCGTACCAGTAGATCCAATGATTTTTCCAAAAATTAGCAACGAACGCTGGTCCGAATGAACGAGCTGGATTCATCGCAGCGCCGGTATAAGGTCCACCGAATAGACAGCCAATTGTAACAGCAAAACCGACGGCTAATGCTTTCGAACCACCGATATCATTACGATTCTTATCGCATATAGCATGAACTGTATAGCATAGAATAAATGTAATAATAAATTCGACAGTAAATGCTTGTGTTGGTGAAACACCTTCGGTAATTAATGTCATGCCGAGTTTAGCTTGTGTATTCGATGGTGTGATGGCTTTGACTAATGCTGAGCCACACGTAGCACCGATTAATTGCATAATGACATAAGCAATTGCTCGAATAAAATCGATTTCACCAGTGACAAGAAACGAAAGTGTTACAGCTGGATTGATATGTGCACCACTGACATGACCGAAACCGATGACGATAGTTGAAACAATAAGACCTGATGCAAGTGCACCGTTTAAATCAATAACAGGTTTCGATGTGATAGGTAAACCCGTAGCCGTACAAACGATTGTCAATATCATTGTACCGAGAAATTCACTGAATAATGATTGATAAAAGCCGACGATTTTTAGTTGAGAAATGTCGAATAATTTTTGTACAGCTGTTTTCTGTTTCTTTTGACGTGACGATGATTTATTATTTGAAGATATAGGAAGACGAGTTTTATCAATGTCCTCGTTCTCAAACGATGGAGGTTCCATTATTGGTTGATTATGAGGAGCATCTTGCTCAGCTGGTTCGTAATCTGTTGTCATTATATGATCGACTATCAAATCAAATCTAAAATCAACTCAACTTTTATTATAAATCAGATGTTTTAGAGAAAATACTTGATATTTGACATCTGACTATTATAAATCACAAATAAAAAAACCACTTGTCTGTCTCTCTCAACTTACCTTATTCAAATTATCAACAAAACCAAAAAGAAACAACGAATAGAAAAAAAACCTCGATCTTATAGTCGTCGGTTTTGTTATCAATTCATATCATTTTAAATACTACAACGGAGAAAAAAAAGAAGAAGAAATAGAACATTGATAACTAACATCTTATAAACTTTCGTTTGTAAGTTCACAGACAGAACAACGTTGTGTTTACTTTCATGAGTTACATATGAGAATTTCAAATCTGCGATTTGAATCCAATAAAAACCAAGTTCTATCTTTTGATCTATCACAACAGATGTCATTCGATAGTATAGATATTCTCACGTTTAGCAATGTATTTATAAACATATCTTCATTCAAAGAAAACGAAACAAACAATGCAGATACTAATATTTTCGTTTATCCTCGTTTTTAATCTAATAAATGTGTGTGTTTCGAACTTCACTGGTAATTGCATTCAATATCATGAAAACTCTTGCATCATTGCTTCCTTTAGACTGTTCGAAATGTTCACCGTGTCGAAATCTTTTTAGCCATAATTATGGTCCTTGTCAAGAAACTCAATTGTTATGTGTTGATACGATTATTTTACTTGTCGTTGTTTTTCTTAGTTTTATAATTTTTATTCCATTGCTCATTTGGTTTATCCGTCGAATGATAAAACATTTTCGTAACACCGATGATACGAGATATATCATCGATGTTCGAATGTATATAAATAAATAGCTGAATACTCTTTTTGTTTTTATTTTCGAAATAAATCATTGGTCGATAGAAGAACTCCATTAAGGTCAAATATTTCAATGAGGCATTTAACAAAGAAAAGAAAGTAGATATCTATTATTCACGCTCGATTTCCTTTCGAACAACGTGTATGTTCTATGCACGATCTCATTTTTCGTTCATAATCATGTTGAGTTTGTTCATATTTTGCTTGAATTTCGTCGTTATTCATTCGACATATCGATCACTTCATGCTGCCAATTGTTCATTAGATTTCCGCGTACAAACAGAATCTAATTCAAATAAAATTCAAACAGATTTTCCTATTACACTTATTGGCAACTATAAGTTTCTATGTCATCTCGACAGTCTCATAGCTTATTACAAAATTAAACCATTATCGATTCTCATTGCTGGAGAATATTCATCAAAATATAACAAAATCAAATCAATGGTTCCATTAGAAACAGCACAATTTCGTTTTACAATTAATCAATCATCGACAATTTCTCTTTGTTTTGTATCGATCAATGATAATGATGATGATATCTATCAAGATCATGAACATCGTTTTTGTCGAACAATTCATATTGGAATCAATCAAATCTATCGTTTTTGGAATAGTCCATTGGCAGTCGTTTATATATGTCTTATAACTTCACTAACGATTTATTATTTCATTCGAATTGTTAATCATTGGTGTGAACTGGCTCTTCAACCACCACGTCGGCGTCGACCTCGACCAATACCTGTACAACGAAGACCAGTATTACGACGAACGGATACATTTGAAAATGAAAAAATTCGTCAAAGTTATTCTGATGAAGAGTAGAAAAGTGACTTTATTGCATAAGAAAATCCTTAAGGTTAAAATGTAGAGATAAAAGAGACTAAACTGTATGTATTATTCTATATTCGTTTTGCTGTCAAATGAAAATGTTCCTGTAAATATTAATTTATTCTTCTTCTTCTTCTTCCTCTTCTTCTTGAGCAGCCGGTTCTTCTTCAGCTTGAGCTGCTTCTTGTTCTTCTTCTTCTGCAGGTGGTGGTGGCTACAAATAAACATGAATTTCCTGTATTTTTTTAAAAAATAAATATTTCATACTAATTCTTCTTCATCATCATTTCCAGCATGACTTTGAGCAGCACCTTTATTTTTACGTAAAGGATTTTCTTCGGGTGGTGGGGTATTATGACGTATTTTAGCCTTTGGACGTTCGGCAACGAACTCTTGCGATTTCTTTTCAGCAGCCCAAACATCACGACGATCTTTGTATGTACGACGATCAGTAACTAAATAAAAACTTCATAAACAAACGAATTTGCTCGATCAATAAGTATTTACCTCGTTCGTATCGACTGAAAAGTGAAACTTTTTGCTAAACAAACAAAAAACTAAGATAAGAAAACTGGGAAATCAATCAGAACTAACCGGTGCTGTCGATGTAATATCATTGACACCAGAGAAACTAGGAAAGAATATATCGAAAATAGATGTTTGCAATCGTACAAACTTGGATACTTACAGACCGCCACCAAGACCTGTATGAACAATGTTTGATTTTCGTGTTTTGGCTTTTCTAGAAAAAAAAACAAAATGAAATCTATCCTCACCCTCGAAGTATAACTATTTACCCTTTTTCGATTTGACGGGCACGTTCAGTTAATTCAACCATCTAAATTCAAAAATACATTTTCTGTTTTCGAAATAAAATTCTAACAAACATCGTATTTTTGTCGTTCGAATCGTTCGGTTAATTCATAGATTGAACCGTGTAATTGATGAAGAAGATTGTGTAATTGTTTAGCTTTTTCAACAAGTTCTTCTTTCGATTTGCCATCGACTTGTAATTGCGGTATACGTTGCGAGAGAACCGAACGTTTTTCTTGTTCTAATTGTTCAGGTGATTTTTGTAAGTCTTCTTTTGCTTTAAGAACATTGCTAAATGCTGAGCCTGTAGCCACTAGATAAAAACGCACAAAATCAACATCGACTCGTCTGCGGCTTATTTAGTATCGACTTACTATCGGTTTAGTTTGTTCGAGTAATGTAATAAGAAACAGAAATGGTTGATAAATGTACGGCACCAAAAAAAAAAGAACACTAATGTAGTTATTCTGTCTTTTCTTATATGCAATCAAAAATATCTCCTGTCCTTTTTTCTCTCTCGCGTTCGCTCGCTCGTTTGTCGAAGATAACTCAAATAGAATATAAACAACTCATATCCGTTTTCTTCTTTTTCTATGTTAAAAGCGGACAACTTGGTTATATGCTAGTGCTGTTCTATATCGAGACATGCCCGATGAGATGCCATGTTTATGAGCATATACGTTATCTTGAGAAAGAAGGGAGAAAAAAAAAGAAAAAGAACAACAACCATTTATCATCCAATGTGGGCGATGAAGTTACTATCCATGGTCAGATTATGGTTGCTTGCCAGAACAGTGGTAATAACATTTATACTTAATATTTCTTCTGTTGACAACTATACAAACGGGCTTCTTCGTCTTTTCCATTCTCTATCTAATCAAGCATTCTGTTTGCTTTGTTTTGTTTTTTTTTATTAGCCCAAGGAAATTAATTAAAATACGAAAAGAAAAAAAAAAAGATTTATTTATTTCAAAACGTTAAATCGACAAACAATACAGAAAAAAAAAGAAGAAAGAGACCTTGTTTAGGTGTATACATATACGTATATGAATGTTTTTTTTTCTCAAAACAAAAAAGCAAATGAAAAATCATAACAACGGAAAGAAAAGAAGAACTTTTCTGTACGTATGTGTTCGAAGATTTTCTACACATATAACTCTACGAATTAAAAAAAAAGAAGAAAAACTAGATAAATGGGAAATTAAGACGAATAACTCGACAATAGAAATGACAACAAAACACCAAGAAATGTCTTTTGAAAGAAGAAAACGTACGGTTTTTCTTATGTGATAAAATTATATACAAAAAGAACATGAGTTTGAATTTTCTTCATCATATAATTACAAAGAAAAACGAACGGTTTGTTTTGAATTCACTGTCTTTTTTGTTTTTTTTTCGAACAATGACCGGTTAATTGAGCAAGAAAAAGAAAGAATTATACACACACACACACACACGACATCACGTTGAAGGTTCGGTATCTTCCGAAGGTTTTGGATCAGTTGGTTCGTCGGAAGTTGGATTTGGATTGGTTTCCGTCGGCTCTTCGACTTGAGAGACAACAGGTGAATTTCGTTGTTGTTCGAGTTCGTATTCGTTAATCAAACGTTTTTTCAATGAATGTGAACTGTTTGAGATCGTCGGCGAAGGTGCCGCAGGAGGCGGAGTATTACTACTCATCGGACTTTGGTGACTTGTCGAGGACTCTTGTTCCGACGATGTCAATGTCTGAAAGTATTTCTTATTCAGAAAACAAAGTAATGAGGAGGTTTGTTTGAATTTACCTGGTTAACTCGTTTGATGATTTTGCCTTTGGGCGATTGATCACGTGGAGAAGTCGGCGGTGAATTCGATTGTTCATCTGCAAAAGTCGAATTATTTTTTTATATTCATCGAATATTTTCTTTGTTGAACGAACTTTTCAAATGACGTGAACTGGCTGTTGAAAGTATCGGACTACCTTGAGTAATTGAGCCCAAAGGTCGAGACGGAAATTGTGCGTTGGTATAAAAATGTTGTTGTTGAATAATCGACTGCCAATTTTCTTCGGGATTATTCGCTGCTAATGCCTGATGATGAGGAGGTTTGCCGTGAGGTTGCAGAGCGAATGGATCGCGAAGACTGCTCGTTGTTTCGGGACTGTGTGGTTCATCGTTGTCAGGAGATGCACTAAAATCGAGAATAAAAATTTTAAAAAGAACTATTTTTGGTGTTCGTACCGAAAGCGTTTCGTCGGTTGAGAAGTTTGAAAAATACTTGTTGCTTCTAAAAATAAACTCGAACGAACAAAAAACAAAACACAATTTGAATTTTACCATCGCGTTTTGTAACCGGTGGACACTCTCGATCTAATGCATCTCGAATGAGATATTCCAGTTTTTCTCCTTTATCACCGTCTGGTGATTTCGATCGTTTAGGCGAGGATTCATCAGTCGTATTCGATTGAACTTTTCCATCAGCGTAAATGTCACCTGCGCCCATCAGCATTCGCATGGTTATCGAACCACGAGATCTCGTACCTAAATATCAACGTTATTCTTCGAAATCTCTTTTGTTTTGCTTGCTAAACATACGTCCACTCAAACTATTCGATCGTTCGAGATTGGCCAGCTCATTGTTTGCTTGAGGTTTCGTTGAATTACTCGCACTATTTTGTACTTTTTGATTGATTTCTAAGGATTCAATGAAAACAAATAACGATTCAATAAAACTTGTCTTACCAACGTATTCAGCTTTTTCTAATGGTTGATTGGAAAGAATCTTTTTAATTGAACTATCACGACGTTTTTCCGGCATGTCACTATTCACTGGATCAGAATTGGTATCGTCATCACAATCGAGAAGAATCGGTTGTTCGGAGTTCTGTCAAAAATCAAAAGCAAAAAAATTGTTGTTTTTTTTTTTCGTTTTTCGATTTCGTTTTACATTGACTTGATGAGAACGATTGGATTCATGTGTCGATGAATCTAAACCCGAGTTTTTATTATCATTATCTAAAAAAAATATTCGTTCTTGTTTAACCACAACAGACGGCCAATGTGATTTTTACTCGTTGACCCGACAAATTCAGTAACATTTTTATTCATAAACTCTTGAATCGAGATTGGCTCTTTCGAATTTTTATTATTCGACTCGTTTGAACGTTGTTGAGACGACGAATACGGTGTTCGCGAGTGACTTTCGACGGGCGAATGATGATGACCGTGAAGAAGATACGATTGATGAGGCGACGGAATCGGATTTGGCAATGGTCGATGCGGATGATGATGCGGTCGATGGTTGACTTGTTGAGATTTGTGACGAAGATAATTCAATGAATTCGAGTCGGCTGAATGTTCGGAATAATGAATATTGAGGTTCGATTTGTCGTGCGAAGATTTCTAATGTCAAATATTAAAAACAAGAAACTCGTAGATCGTTTGTGTCTTACATGATGGTTGTGTGCTTCGACACGTTGAAAATGAACAGATGGACTTTCGACGGTCGATCGTGTCGGATTGAGCCGATGATGGTATTCGTCAGGTGAACTAAATTGAAATTGTGTAACGAACAAATGACATAGACCAGAGGAAAAAAAAGGGCACAGAACTAAACACACTCAGGTCACAACGACTCTGTACTTTCAAACTCGTTCTTAGTAATAGTAAAAATACGAAGAAGAAAGAAAGGAGAAAAAAAAACTAAGACTATTCGTCGATTTTTTTCTTCTTCTCTCTCTCTTTCCCTGGTTGTTCTTCTTTTCCTTCTATTGGTGTCGTCAGATGCGCTTCTTACCGACTGTTTCTTTCTGTCGGTCGACTTGCCGAATGTCGAGATAATTCATTTAATTCTAAAAGAGGATTTTTAGCTGTCGTTGAGTTGAGTTTCATCGACGTATGCATCTGCTGATTGGGCAAATTTTGACTTCGCCACATTGCTGACGCGTAATCGCTCGTCGGATAAGCTAAATCGTGCGGATGGCGTTTCGTTGGATCAGGTGGCGAATGAGTTGGAATAGGAGGACCGTGCGGATGATGACTATGACGACTCAAACGCAATGCTTTTTGATGTTCTATGAAATTAGAAACAAGAAGAAGAAGAAGAAGAAGAAACAGAACATGAATCAACGACGTTAAAGGCGAAATCTACCTTTGAGTAATTGCTCGTTGTTATTAGCGAGCGCAGCTGAATTAGCGTATTCATGTAAATAACGTGGATCGAGAAGAAACGGAGCGTTATAATAGGATGAATAGGGGAAAAGTCCATTGGCAAGTAGTTCTTGTGGATAGACGCCTGAATTGAGTAATTGAGAGGCGAGTAGAGCTGTTTGTTGATTGGATGGTGTCGGACCGATGGCCGTCGGTGGAGGAAGTAACTGTTGGCTGTGTGATGGCGATGGTTGAGATGGTGAACGATGTGATCTGAGAAATAAAAATGAATTCAGTAAGAGAAATTGAAATCGTTTTACTGCTCGTGGTTCGGCGAATGAGTCGCTGTCAAGTATTTCGATGTGGCAAAATCAGTTTTCAACGTTTCGAATCGATCTGCACTCGGCACATCCGATTTATTTGTCGAATTTTTCTGTTGTAAATACTGCTGTTGTGGATTAAAATGTCTCATATAAGCCGAATGTTGTTGCTGTTGTTGTTGTTGTTGTTGTTGTTGGAGTAAATGTTGTTGCTGTTCGAGATTTCGATCTAACATTTTCGGTGATTTCAAATGTGAATAATCGTTTCTCGATGACGGATGATTATTATAATGATGAGAATGTGAATGTGGCGATGGCGACGGATCGATGGACATCGGTTTCGCCGACGATGATATCGGCGTGCCACGCATAATTGAACCTTTATTTACAAATTGTTGATTATGAGATTTGTTTAAATTAACCAGCGGAGGTGGTGGTGCTGGTACCGATGTCGATATTGAATAATTATTATTATTACTGATCGTTCGGTCAGGTGACGAATGAATCGAACGTTTATCTGTTCCGCTCAAAGTCTTTGAAATTTCCTTTTCGACAAGTGAATTGAGCGTTGTTAGTTTATTTGTTGGTGGAATGGATTTTTCTTCGATGATCGATGATTGTTCATCGTTTTCATCGATAACCATTCCGTGAGGAGAATCGTTGCTATCTTCATTGATAGGTTTCGATAGGTGATCATCGGCGTGAGTTTTGATTTGGCCGAGTTCCGAGCCTGATACACTTGCATTGTCTTCATCGATGTTCTACATACAAAATCGAAGTCAAATTTCGTTTTTCAATCAATTTGTTTTTTACATGATCGTCCGTTTTTCGTTGAGTTCGTAAATAGAATTCTCTGCAATCGTCTTCACTTTTCTGAACATATTCAGCGATTTGTGTCCAATCATCTTGGAATTTCTCAGATGCTTCATTGAATTTCTGTATTTCCTCGTCTGTCCATTTGTCTAATAGAAAAACTCGATTGAACATCTGAGAAATCAATCTTTCTTTACTATTCGAATTCTTTTTCGTTTCATCGTCGATGTGTGAAATTAGTTTATCATAACAACGTGCACAACATCGTTGAGTATCGGTCGGAATTTCTAAAAAACAAAAAACCGATTCATTTGAGTTTCTTTTCTTTTTGTTTGATTTACGTAAGATACGACGTATATCTTCTTGTTGATCTTTGGATAGTTCATTCCATTTATTTGGAAATGTGCGCAGACGATTCTTTCGATTTTTCTTTCGACCACTTGTACACGATAAAAATTGGCATCTAAATATCGAGAATAAAATACTAAATGTGAAGAAATTTAACAGACTTTTTAGTTGAAAAGTTTGCCTCGCGTCGATCGTCATCACTGAAAAAATAAATTCGATTTCATGTTTTCGATTGATTTACTACTTACTTATCCGCTCGATCGGCATCCTAAAATCATGAAAAACAAAAACAAATAAAATCTCAATTTCGATGAACAATGAAAACAAACTTGTCCTGCGCCGAGTATCTGCTGAGAAGTTGACGAAAAGATCGTATTCGACGATGTGACTTTTGTAACTAGAGTTGTTTCGATTGTCGTCGATGATGTGACCGTTGTCGTCGTGGTTGTTGTTTGTTTCGCACGACGACGTGTCGTTTGCGTCTGTTTTCGCAAAAGATTCTTATAATTTTCCGCTTTCTTTGTCATATAATAGTATTGTACGCATTGTTCCGTTGTTTTATTTTCAAGAAACGACGATATATAACCGAAGTGTTTCGGTGATTGAGTGAATTTTTCGATAAAAATCTGTCGTTCTTCGGGCGACCAATAGGGCATTTTGGTTTTATCTTTATAGAATCTCGCTGCATCCGTACGAATGAGGTTATTCTGATTGAAATACTGATGTTTACGTTGCCAAGTATCGTACATAATCGGCGGTATAATCGAGGATTTTTTCATTTTTTCATAATCTTCTTCGGGCTCTTGTTCTTGTTCATTCGTTTGTTGATCATTTACAGATGTGGTGGTGGTTGTTGTTGGTGCTGCTGCTGTTGTTGTTGTTGTTGTTGCTGCTGCTGCTACTGCTGTTTGATCGGTATTCGTCTGTTTTTTCTCTTTATCCTCGCGTGCTTTACGTAATTCAGGAAATGTTTTCTCGAATATTTCACGATAAGTTGAAATATCTTTCGCAAGGATGCTTTTCTCGTCTTTATCTATCGATTTTTGCCAATGTTCATAGGCTTGATCGTAGCATTCGCTCTCGAATTTACGTCCGTTATGAAATTGTTCGCGACTTTTTTTGAATAAATTTACTAGACGATTTTTCATGACATTCATATATCTGAGAAAGAGAGAGAGAAAAGCAAATGTGTCCAAAAAAAAACTGTTCCAAACATCGCCTACTGTCGACGAATATGTTCCATTGACCCGAGATCATTCGGTTCCTGATAAAGTGGAATCGTTAAGTCCATGTGATTGTTCAATTCCAGGAAATAACGTTCAGAATCTTCAGCTTTTCTCTAGACAGAAACGAACTTGTCATTTATCTCGCTTTTTTTTTCGTTGCTGATAAGATGAGATAAAGTTTTGCTTCTCTTATCTTATTCGGTCGTTGTTCAGGTACAAACCGAACAAAAAGTAGAATACGTACGCGATTATCATGAAGTATCTTTTCGATTAACGTTTGACAACCATTGAGCTTCAAAAGAGCATCACGATCGTCGTTTTCATCGTCATCAGCAGCTGATCGATCGGCTTGATTTCGAATTTCACTCTATTGAAAATCAAATATTTCATTTTCTTGTTTTACTCAATCAAGTTACTTGATTTCGCTTAGCTCGATGAAGTTTTTTCATCGTGATTTCGATATCGGATTCTAATTTTGATATTGAATTACGTAAGATCGTCATATCACGCATGTTCGAATCGAGTTTCGGCTCGTCATGTATCGGTGAAATGGCTTCTGTTTGAGGTTGATACAACGTTTGTTCCTGAAAAACACAACGAGATCAATTCGAATGTTGTTTTTTTGTTCGATTGAAAACCTTTTTCACATCGATTGACAACGGAATATTCGGCGGATAACGTGCTCGTTTCGAATGTTCATCGATATGTGAGCTCATAGAAACAGACGGTGGCAATTGAAAAAGATACGGAGGCAACGCAGTTCTAAAAATAAAAACAATTGAATCGCGTTTTTTATAGAAAAAAAAAATGAACCTTTCGGGACTCGCATATGGATTGTGATATCCAGCTAATAGAGAGGGTCGACGATTTAATGCCATTGCTGTTTCAACATTTGGATTCGTCGGATACCGATTATCACGCTGTAATAATAATAATAATTGATTTTTATTTTCGCAAATCGTTTTGTTTTTACTTGTGGAAAACTTGTCGGATAACCGTATGCTGCTGACATATAAGGTGTTTGTCCCGACATAAATTTATATCTTCATCACAGTTATTTTAATAATAAAAAAAAACTAAAGCAAGGAAAAAAAAGAATCGTCGTAATAAATCAAAAATAAACAAACAACGAGAAAAAAAGAACGAAAAAAACATGCAGAACGAACGTATTAATCATCCGAGGTAACTATCTGGTTTGATGATAATATTTTTAGTAAAACAAACTAAACTATTTCAAAACGACTTCGTCATGCTTCATATCGAACACGCTCCTATCTTGTTATACAATATGTAGCGACACAATATCTCTCGAAAGAAAAAATAAAAATCTAGCAGCTTGATTAGTTAGTTAGGTCACACTGGCTGCTTGTTATTTGTCGACACAATTTAACAAATAAAAAGTACACTGAAGATGTCGCACACGGACTAAAGTGCAGACGTAAAATCCTAGTTTTCCGGCTTTTCAAGTACTCTTGAGACGTAGACTGTTTATTTGAAATTAAATCATTGAGAGAAGAAGAAGAAGAAGAAAAGGCTTATTTTTATTTGTCTATTATATGTAGTCTAATAAAGTGTCTCTTGCTTGTAATTTCTTTCCTTTGTGAAGTTTTTCTAAATCTTGTTTAGTCGATAGGATTTCTGGATGTGTTTTGAATTTATTCGGATATGTTCGTACGAGTATGTCATAAGCTTGATCGAACAACTCGAAAGCTTGTTTCGTTGTTTGTTTTTTCATTGCTAGACAATGTGCCAGTGCACTTTTTGTCTTAGCTAAATTCGGATGTTTGCTATGGTAGATTTGTTTTTGAATATTTAACACTCTTTCGAATAATT
>Ga0209930_1000646_pt1 | contig 74181 bp, 87 predicted proteins | sample ThiBiot_500_biof_2_FD_183948 | JGI IMG/M metagenome (GOLD analysis project Ga0209930, IMG submission 183948) | Wastewater bioreactor microbial communities from Cape Town, South Africa - Thiocy_cont_500_biof (SPAdes) | ecosystem: Engineered > Bioreactor > Thiocyanate-remediating >...
GCATTAAGCTCACTTCTCAAGGCATGCTTTCTATGACCTTCGTATATGTCTCTTTTTTTTGTTTCTTCTATTAATGCCGATGATTATCATTTGATTTCTCGGTGAGATATGTTATTTTCTCTTCTCGTCCTGCTGCGAACAAAATTAGGTTTCGTCAATATCGATCAAACAAGTCGTCTTGTCAATGTTTCTTATCATTTATGTTAATCAACCAACGATAAATTATGTTCATTAGTAAATCAGCCTGCTTTTTTTTCGTTCTCTTTCTAGATTAACGCTTTCTTTCGTTCTCGCTTTCGATTTCTTTTTCGTGTTCTGAAGGATATATATATATTGCAAGTAAAATATTTTTAAATGCTACCAATGACAAAATTTTAATATGTATATAAATTCAGTCGTTTTATTTCTTATTTTGTTCTACGCAAAATTAGTCTATTTATGTCATTATGAAATCTATAATCTAAATGGAACAATTGAATTACCACCCTATGAAAATAATTTCGAATGTAATTGGCTATTCAATCTATCGAATATTGCAAATCAAATACAATATCGATATTTGTTAATTAATTTTCGTTATTTCGATACAGAATTCGGTCATGATGAATTATTTATCGGTGAAACCATTGATGATATATCGAAATATAATTCGAAATTCTCTCGTTTCTCCGGTTCGAAATTGCCCGATCCATATTTGATATCTCTTCGTGGTGATATTCTAACACGATCGATTTGGATGCAATTTACAAGTGATCATTCAAATACCGGTTTGGGTTTTGCGTTTGATTATATCTTTCTAACAAATCAAAGTAATCTTATACTTTCTTTTCATGTCAATATGTCATTTTTTTTCTCGTAAATAGCGTTTAATCTTCCGAAAACAAAAACAATTCTCATCGATGCTGATATTCGACATCCATCGGAATTGAAAACAAAAAATCTCAAACACACATATCCCTATCCGTTTGGAACAATTTCTAGTCCGAATTATCCGCAAAATTATTCGAATAATATCGTAAAATCATTGGAACAAATGAATTCAAAATCGAATGTTCTTTTTTTTTTCGTGTAGATGTGTCGTTGGCGTTTGTATCATCGACATGCTTTTCTTCGTTTGTCAATCAAATATTTTGACATCGAATCTCATTATGATACATTAACCGTACATTTCGGACAAAATTTTAATAACCGTGCAATGATTGTCTACGAATGGTCCGGTACAAATATTGACAATCGAGATTTATTCATTACAAATGACAATGTTTATCTTGTTTTTACAACTGATAGAACATTGAACGCAACAGGATTCAGTCTGAATTATGAATTCATTGAAAAAGGTTAATTCATTCTCAAACGAAAAACAAGATTTTCTTAATATTTGTTTGTTTTTCTCTACACAGAAATTCTAATATCTAATTTACGTGAGAATCGAGATGATATTAAATCGAATAATTACCCTGAATATTTACGAACGAATGTTGAATATACGTGGATTATTGATATGAATCACTCGAATACGATCGAACTCGAATTTCATGATATTCATATCGATTTTCAATCGGATTATCTTCAAATTCAAACCGATAATATGATCTATTCGATAACAACACAAAAATCACTACGATTCGAATGTATCAATCGAACAACGATTAGTCTTCGAACGAAACATTCGCATAGAAATGGTGAATATCGAGGCATTCATTTGACGTATCAAAGTAAAAATGAAAATTCGTAGTTAATTATGTTTTTCACGAATTTGAAATGAATTAGAAATCAATGAAGTACGATATGAAATCGATGAGAAAAAAGCGTCATCGATATGTGGCCGAACATATTCATCAGCAAATGACACGATTGAGTTTTCCTCGTCGGTTTATCTTTCATTTGATTGTTATTTTTTTCTTGAAATCGACGATGGACAAAATCTATTCATTCAAATCGAGTATCTCGATTGGGATAATCGAGAGAATTTTCTCGAAATTGGTTTACTTCATGAAGTCGATCGAAATCGTTTGTTTCATATATCTGGTGAGAGAAGATTTCAGTCGAATACAAATCGTTGAAACCAAAAAAAAATATTTAGATGCCATGCCGGGCAGTTGGTTTATTATCAATGAAAGTCAGGCGTGGCTGAGATTCTCGGCAAGTCAATATTCATTAGGAACATCATCGTTTCGAATCATTTATTCTGAAACAATTCGATGTAAACAAAAAATCCGAATATTCTTCTTGATATTTTTCTTGTTATCAGGGTCAACAGTCACTCCTGAAGCGGATATTCAAGCACTTGATAATGATCATTTATTTCCTTATCGTTTAATAAGTTCACCAACGTATAAATCCTATCATAATCTAACTCAGGTAATAAAAGCAATCCTCAAAATTTCGTATTGTTTGTTTGAATGAATTCGTTTAATAGAAATACATCTGGCAAATTTATGCATTCGATGACGAACTAATTCGTTTCGATTTTCGTCTATTTCAATCGATATCAAATTATCGTATTTGTTTTTCAATAAACTCTTTTCTCGAAACAACACAAATCTGTACTATCGATCAATTTCCATTGAATTTCTATCAAATTGGTTCATGTGAATTATCCATTGAACCAGAATTCGTTTCAATGTTAGTTAAATATGATATTCAAATTGAAAAATTAAAAAAAAGTACAAACCATTCATTTATTTCACAAAGAAAATACTATTCGTTTTGTAGTTAAAAAAACTTTTGAAATTAATTTCAATGACAGTCAATTGCATTTATCTGTGCCATTTATTTTCGAATCTTTTATCGAAATCGAATGGTTAATAACAATGAACACTGGTTCGTTGGCGATTATATTCGATATTGAAAATCTCGATCAAAATACGCATGCAAAACTTATTGTTCCTCAAGGTAAACATCGAACTCAATTCAAATCAACGAACTATTTTCTTTTATTTTCATCAGATGCAAATACAACGAAAGTCTATTCATTAGAAAATATGCATTTTCGTCGATTTTCTCATGTTCTATATAATCCATCGTTGACAATGAAAATTATTTACAGATCTTATTCGCTACCAACGAATTCTTCACAACGATTATTTCGAATAAATCTTTACAAAATCTTGAAAATGTTCTTTCATTTCAATGATTTTACCTATATTTTTTCGAACCAAACCGTAGATGAAATAGTATTTTGTTTTTCTATTCTTGTTTGTAAACATTTTTCTTTTAAGAATTTCAAATGGACAATTCAAGCTGAAAATGAAAATTCAATTTTCTCTGCTAATTTCTATTCATCTGATCCGAATCTTGTTCTTCAAACGACAGCAAACGTAAATCTCTCAAGCAACTCATCATCTATTATCATACCAAGTTCAAATTTCGACATTCGTTATCAAACAAAACTCAATATTTCGAACTTTCTTCTTATTCTCTACGAACAACAACAACAACAACAACAATTGTCATTATCGCCAGTTATTCATTCAAATAGAACTACTGATATTCTTGAAACACATGCATTTACACAATATATATTAAATATCACAATAAAAAAATTCAATACAATTGATTTCGTTATACTCAATGCAGATAAGACGTCAGTTATTCGTTTATACGATTTCTGTAAGTGAAAGACAATGTAAACTACTCGAAAGATTTTCGAATAACATTCGCTTGTATGCAAGACGGCACTTTTAAGTATTTCTTTGTTTTGTTTAAATACATATATCTTACGATTTAGGGTATTAAGAACAAAAGAATACTCCTTTTCTCTCGTTCTCGTGTCATTAAGATCAATTGTTATTTCTCACTTTGTATGTGAAAGGAAAGAGAGGGGGAGAGAGAGGGAGAGAGAGAGAAGAAAAAAAAAGAAACGACCTCATATGATAATTATACTCGTTTTCGAACAATTAGAACACTCGATAACTAATACAGTCGATTGAGTTAATGAATATTCAAGATGTCTTGATAGTTATTCTTTTTGTTTTCTTTTCCTAGACGAGAATAATTACGAATATTTATTATTGAATTCATCAGTTATTAAAAATAAACGATTAGACTCATTGATTGGTCTACGTTTTTCAATACGAAATCGTTTGGTTAAACTCGATTTACAATCAAATAGTCGAAATCCACTTCAAATTCGTTACAAAGCTCGTGTTGATAATTCCAATCAATCATGTAAGTTCTATTCTCACTCCCAATCGTTTTTTTTTCTAGTTTCCCATTCAGATAATTGTCTCGTATTCGATATAAATTCCCTCAGCAATCAATCATGTGTAAGCATAAATTCGTTTTTTTTCTTCTATATTCAAGTTTTTCTGTCTTTAATTTTCAAGTCAAATTATTTCGCTTATAAATTCATGTCAGCAAACGAAACCAAACTTCCGCATTTATGGTCGTATGCACTTCGTGGAAGTGTAACATTGATCATTGAAAATACGACGAGTGAAAATTTCGAAAAATTTATCTACAAAAAACTACGACAAAGTCTTGCAAAAGTTGTCCGAAAATTTTGCTTGCGAACACCGGAAAATTGTTTGAGTTCAGATTCTGATGTGATCAGGTAGTTTTATTTCATTTCGAAATACAACAACAATATTTGTCTTCGTACTTTTGTTGAACAGATCCGATCATGTAATTATTCAAAGTTACGATGAACATATCGATACGAATCGTCTCTACGTCGCGTTATTCATTAAAGATCCATATCGTCGAACGATTGCTTTAACTAACGAACAATTTCTCACGGCTATTAAATCGAATCAAAAACAAATTTATCAAGACATTAAACATCATGTAACAATCATTTCGAATTAGTTTTTCGTTTGAAAAAAAGATTTTCTCATTCAGATTTATATTCCAGCAACTATTTTTCATCAATATACATTCGATTCAATTTGGTTCTATACTCTTAGTTTATTAATTTTATTGGTTTTAATCGTCATTATTTTAATAATTATTTTAATTTTAATCAAAAAATCGTATGAATTTCAAATAGAAAATATGTCTAACAATCGATTGTTTTGTTTTTAGAACACAACGAAAATATCCCGTAAAACCACCTGAAGAACCTATTGATCAAATACTGAATTCATCGAGTTCAAATACAAGCGAAAGTGTGACTACATCGGATTCAGTTTTGCTTCCTCGATCAACAACAAAATTTCACTATCAACAATCGACTATTCGACCGTCGTATTTCAATAGTACGATTGAATCAGCAATGAGACAACATTTCGAAAACGATGACGAACCAATTCCGTTCATCGATGAAAATCTTTCGAATACACATAGTCGAAAAAGTAGCGCTTGCTGGAGTGATCGAACTAGTTTAAGCAGTCGATTGAGTTCGTTGTGGCGATTGAATCGTGATAAACGTCGATCTCAACATCGATCTATGCGATATACAATCTCACCAACACAAGCAAACGATGAATTGTAAAACATTCTTGTTGTGTTTTATTTGTTGTTGTTTTTTTTTGATACATACAATTAATTAAAGAGATAGGTGAGAAAAACAAAACAAAACAGACAAATGCGCAGATCTATTTCATAGAATACCGAATGAGAAGAAATAGAATGGATGTGTCATGAGACAATAGCAAAAAGAAAACAGAAAACCAAGCGTCGGGAGAATATGAACTAGAAAGAAAACCACAAGTAAACAAACGAAGAACAAGACAGGAGAAATGAAATAATGAGCGATTTTGGTCGGATTTGAATTAATACGTTTCATCATCACCACCGACAGGAGCAGGATTATTTTCATTATTAAGATTCAAATCATTGAGATCATTTGTATTATCCTCGATTTGTTCGGGTTGTGCAAATCCGTCCTAGAAAAAAACAAATATGCACGGATAGTTAGAGTTTGTTTTTCTTTTTCTTTCTGTCCAAAGGTAAAAAAAAAACAATCGAAAATAGGGGCAACAATTCAACGCACACAAATATTATGCCAACACACCTATTGACATTCTCATTTTGTTTTTCTAGAATTCTTCTTGTTCGATGTTGTGAAACTGTTCACTTTCATCAGGGATTTCAAAACCTTCCTTGAAGAAAAAATTCGATCGAGATCGATTCAGTGATCAACATACTTCAGTTGCATAGAGTACTTCGAGAATTTTCTGTATGTACGGTTGAGTTTCGCATTCGGGTTCTTGACAAATGGTTTCGACATCACGTAATTTCTGGTAATAAAAATCACGTTCTTTTTCTAGGCCAGCTATTTGAGACATATTCTGTTGAAGTAAGTCTTGTAAATTATCAATCTATGGAAACATTCAAAATCAGACGGAACATTTTCTCGAATATAAATTTACTTCTTGTTGTAAACGAACTGTTTCATTGTTTTGTGTTGATGAATGATGATCGTGAGTGTTCGTATAATGGTGCACTGCTGGTCGTTGTTGAACAACAGAAGATACTTTCGGTGGAGGCGCATGTTGAACAGGCTTGATTGCCGCTGGCTTTGGCGCAGCGGCAGGTTTCGGTGGTGGCGGCTGTCGAACAGCAGGTGGTGCACGGATACCGGAATTACCACCTGGCGCTTTACCAGAACCACTGCCTAGTGGTCTAACAAACAAATAAACAAATGAATTCCAACGAAGAAGTTATCAATGAGCACACATACTGTCCATCACGAGCAGCGACTGGATCGTAATCTTGTATGTCTGTATAGTTTGCATCAAAGAATTTCTTAAACCATTGAACGAATTCGAAATTATCTTGAAATTTGCCTTTAACTAATTTTTCGACAGGTACAATCTATGCATAAAAATGTCAATCGATATCGTTGATATTAGAAACGAAAACAACAACAGTAAAACAAAAATAAAACGATCTGAAGACATATGCCTATTTAATCTCGTTTTCTTTTGCACACCTTATCTACTTGTAGAGTTCGAAAACTATTTTGTAAAATTTTAAAATTTTGTATATTTTCATGTTCTAATTTCGCACTAAATTTCACTCGTTTTAATGGTAAACAACCTAGAAAACAAGAAATTCGATCGATATTCTTCTTCACATCAAAACTACACTAAATCGATAATCATTTCTACTCATGCAAAAACAATAACAAAAAGAGATTATATACCTTTTCTACATTAAGTGCTTTGAAATATTCTTGCAAAACTTTAAAATTATTTATATATTCATGCTCTAGTTTTGTATTCCATTTAACCCGTTTCGATCGTGCACCTATAGAGCCTGAAAGAAAAATAATAATAATCAGTATCCAATTTCCCTCTACGTGTTAGATGATTAAATTATAAAAAAAAAAAGAAAACGACCTCTAATCTAACTACCTGGAAATAACATTTCCATAAATTGACAATAAGCAGCACCTGAAAATTAAGTGAGTTTTTTTTTAATTGAATAAATTGGTTCAGGAAACACTTGTTTGAAATCTTACCACTACATAGATCCTCAACTTTAGTAAAATTTGCATCGAGTGCTGAATTAATCCAATTGAGAATATCGTTTCGACTGAGATTATCTGTTGTTACACTTGTATGATAAACATTTATTGCCGACATCTGAATATAATCAAATCAAATTCATATAATTAACATCTTTTCTATTCAACAACAGCAACGAAATGAAACTCATTTCAACTAATCATTCATATATTTTGACTTGTCTCGTTCGCTTAACGACACAAGATCTCATCTGATACAATCTATATCTGTCAAAACGTATTCGAATAAAATAGAAGAAGAAAAAAAAGAAGTAAAATGAATGTCTTGAGATATACGTGAGAAAAGAACAACCGAGAAGAAAAGAAAAAAAGAAAAGAACAGTAATGAGGATTGTTTTTGAACGTCAATAGCGACCATCCATTAGTAATAGAAGAAAAAAAAGAAAACAAAACACAACGTAACAATCTGTCGATAAACAATAATAAAAAAAAAGAAATTCATTTCGAATTCATTTATGTACATATATTTATCCTGTCAGTATTTTAAATATATTCATTGGAGAAATTGTGTATGTTTTTGAGACAACAAGAAAAAAGAAAAAAAATAGTAAATAAACGAAAGATGGAGCTATTTGACAATCTACAAAGAATTATACTACAGATATGTACATGTACAATTAATTAGGATATGTCATTAGACAATCAAATGATATATTCATTGCTCATTAAATTTCAATCATATTGTGCATTTTTATTTACAAAAATAAAACGAAAACATTTCAATATATACAAATAGTTCGATTTCGGTCTGTTTATGTTTATTCTCGTGCAAGACCACTATCGAATGAGCTGAGTGCGATGGCAAAGGCTTGAATAGGCGAAAGTGGAAAACGAAAATCACATGTAAATGTATCAGCTGATAGCCGACCGAATTCCATAATGATTTCATTATCATCTAGAAAAATGTTGATAAGTCAAATCAAATCATTTCTAATCAATAATCACGTACTGATATCGTTTTCAATGATCATTTGAAAGTTTTTTACTGATGGTTGAACTGGTATATCGCCACTGAATTCTAACATATGCGATCCTGTTTCTAAAATAAAATCGAATAGGTAAAATTTAAGAAATCAAAACAAAAGTCAATTGCGAACCATCATCGAATGTCGGCGATTGATTTCGTAGGTGAATCAAGTCAATTAAACGAACGGCTCGCCATCGATCGAGAATAGTTTCTTCATCCTAAAATTCATCACACAATCGTGATACAAATCATTCAATATCCAATCGAACAAACCTGTGCTGGTTGAATATCATATTCGAGTTTAGGTATGACGACATTCATCTCTCTCGGGCCTTTCAAACCAAGAATATTCGTATTCTGAAGAAACAAATAAAATTGTTTTTTCTTTCTCAAATTTTCGATTGATGATAGTTGCTTACATAGATAATTGAGCCTAATTCTCGTCGCAGTCGATGTTTACTATGATAGGATTTATAACTGAATTTATTTGGACTATTGCCACTATCGTATAGTGTATATTCAGTATTCGTGATTCCATTCGCACGTAATTTACCAACGAAACCATCGCCACCATGTTTGTCTGATAATGTTTCGACATTTGTTGTAATCAGATATTCAGATTGACGATTTAATTTGGCGACTTTTCGAGCAGCAAGAAGGAAAGTCTAATAAGAAAAACAAATAGAAATTTTTGTTTTTGGAAACAATGTTTATCAACGAACTCGTTTGCCATCAGTTGGCCGTTCGACATGTAAATAATATGTTGGAAAGAAACCTTTTTGTAATCCATGTCGATCACGTCGAACGATACAATGAAAGAGCGATGAGTAATCTTTGGGAAGATATGAGTAGATAAATTTGTTTAGATCTTCTTGCATAGCAACAAATGGATCAATATTTGATTGTGGGACTGGCGGCGATGCCTTAAAATCGAAATGAAATTTTTTAAAATAAATAAACAACGCAGTAATTCAGAAACAAACCGGTGGGGTTTCCGGCGTATAGACGTTTGTTGATTTATCTGTCTGTGTTGGATCGGCTAATGAATTTCGAGACGAGTATAATGATCGAGCTGGTGACAATGATGATAGAGACGATTTTAGACTTGATGGACCGGAAAAGATTGGTCGATTATTTGCAGGGCCTTTTTCCGATGATGGAGCAGTTTTTCGTCGGCCGAATTTTTCTAAATTCAAATCAATAGAATCTGATTTGAATCGATCGAATGTTTTCTACTTTTATTTGATTCATCATCTGCTATTGGACTCCAATCGGGAATGATTGGACCTCGTGGTTTAGCTGCAAGCTGAAAGGAAAATATCAGTCAATTGACAGATATGAGAAGTTTAACAAGGAATTTACTCGTGGCGCTGGTTTGGGTGGTAATGAATAACTTCGATCATAACGTGGTGCAATATCAAATTCGTCTTCACTATCCGAATTAGTAATTCTATAAAATTTCGAAATACAATCGTAATTCAATTGATACTGAAATCAACTTACATCCACGGATTTGGCACGGAATTAATCGGCATCTTGTTGAATCTTAGATTATGTATAGATCTAAAAAAAACATCGATTGTTATTCAAATACGCAATTGAAAGAAAATATGCATAGAAATGCAGAGGAAGATTTTTTTGTTTTATTGTTTGCAAGAATGCAACTGTATTTATATACATCCGAAAGGTATGGTGAGACGTCCATTTTTTTCTTCTCTTTTTTTCTACTTCAACTAATGTGATTTTTTGCTCGAAAAAATTCATTCCTATGTGAAGATACTTATTCAAATACACCCATTTCTATTGTTTCTATGTAAACGAGTGTCTCTTCAGAACCGAAGTGTTTTTTTGTTTATTTAGCTTTCAATTTTTTTTTCATCAATCGAAAAGAATGCTTTCAAGTTTGATAAGCGATGAACTGGTTGCTGTTTTCTTTTTCTTACAAAAAAAACACACGACAAATAGAATAAATGGAAAAAAATGGTTCGACACTTATTTTAATCCTTTTCGGTTCTTTTTTTCCTTTTTTTAAATTACATTTGTTTTTGACTTCGGATTATATGACAACGAACTTTTTGTTGTTGTCGACGGTTTTGTTCGAAGAGTTTGTCGAGAACTTTGATTATATTTCTCTCCTTGTTCGATACGTTGTCGTTCGGCTTTTAAATGTTCTTGTAGCGAACGTCTTGTATCATCACGATAGAGTTTATCTGAAGCAGCATGATAAGTTTCTGTCGGTCCATAGTATTGACTACTTTCTTCGTATTTATTCGATTGTGATCGATGTTGAGTTTTCATTGACGGTTGATTATACTCTTCTTCCTGTTTGCCTTTTGTATATGATGTTTGTCGATTATATGATTGTTGAACTTGACTTGATTGAAGAATGTTTAATTGTGTTTTACTTGTTTCGAGCGTAACATAACTTTCAGATTCATGTCGTGATAATAATTTCAAACCTAATTGCATGCATTGTATTTCAGCAGCACGAACTTCAGGTTTGGATCGCCATGATTGATCGTTCGATGGAATTTTGACTCGTGTTGAAAAGTCTGGATTGACAAGGGCAAGTTGAAGAGTATCAATACGACAAACAGGAACGAGATCGCCTTTGAATGCCTGTTTGAAAACAAGATAACCGTCGTAATCAATAGCTTTCGTTGGTGGATCGCCTAAAGAATTCTTTTAGTTCGAAGTAAAATCGAAATTGTTTAATTTTACCTCGAAGTAATTTAACATAGAGAAACATATCAGTACCATGATGTAATAAATAATCGAAAATATTCTGTGTCGAATGAAGATATCGTAATTCTGTCGAACCTTCGGACGCAATCGGTCGAACATCGCACGGTTCTTCGTTAATTTCGAGAAGAAATCGTCGTTTATGTCCGTCTTTTCTGACTGTACAAGAGAGTGTTCGTAAAAGTCGATTTCGTACGAGATGATCCATATCTTGTATACCGGGCAGGAATAATTCTAAAATAGCGCCGGATTTATTCTTTGGAACAGCGATATAATCTTGTGAAGTTCGTTCGCCTTCAGTTGGCGTATATTCAACCTCGCCAACTTCCGATATTTCGAATTCCGTATTTTCTTCGATGAGTTTTTTCTTACGTTCGACACGTTTACCACCGTAAACTTTCGGATCTACAATTGAATTTCGTAAGCAGCTAGTTTTTGTTGTTTTTTTCTTACCATTAGAATTAACAATTAATTCAAATGCGTCGATATCTTTTGTACAAACATATGTACGAGGTGTTGCACGTCGATTTTCCGTATCTTGTCGATGAATTCGTTCGATATCTTTCGTTGTCAAACGATGCAGATGTGTTTCGCCAGTCGATGTCGCTTTCGAAATGATTTTCCAAATACCTGAATGTCTGCTTGAAAGAGCGATTTCATTTTCTCGAACATCTCGTCGACTACTCGAAACTCGACATGGTGATGCACTGATATATTCGCCACTGATTTTATCTCCGATAATTAGTGATTTCGATCCAATTTGAACTAAGAAAAAGAAAAATATCAACATTTGCTTCATTAAGAACAACAAAAAATAATCTACTAAGTGCTGGTTTTTGTACAGCTGGATTATCGACAAGTGAACGAAATGTAATTGGTTTCTCAACTGAGCGCATTGACTCCATGGTTTAATCTAATTTGAAGGAACTAGTGTCGATTAACTTGATGAAATAAAAAGAAAAAAATATATAAATTAACAAATATCTATCGTGTTTGTTTTTTCTTTATTTAATGATGCATTTCTCGTTTCGAGAGATACACGATGTGATTATTTGTAATAATCATACATGAATCAAGGAGAAAAAAATGATATGAATAGGTGAAATCACGACGAAACATGACAAAATCAAAGATAATTTATAGGTAAACGATTTTTTTCCTACTAAAGTATCAACATATAATTTACCTCATTGCAAAAAAAAATAGAAACGAATAGATACATATAGTTTTGCAATCAAATAACAGACACGATTCGCTTGAATTTATACCGGAAAAAATCGGTCGTTCTACCCGATGCATAATTCACAAATTTATTAGAATACCAAATCAACTTTTGTTTTTATTATTGAGAAAAATTCTTATTGATTTATGATTCATACTTGAAACAGTAGAATGCACATGATCAATAGGAAAATGCACTTTTCGAGATGAATGACACAAAACTGAGTCATTCATTCGCTTAGTTTAATCATGAATCGAATAGACATTCGTTGTAGAGACCTTTCTCAATGCAACAACTACAATGACTACATTAAAGTATTTATTTTGACATTTTATACTTTCTATTCTCATCTTATCATTCTTAGTTTCTTTTTTGTTTTGTTCAATTGTATGTTTATCTTTTCGATGATCAGACAGACATCTAGACATGTTCTAATGAGATCGATTGCATTGAACTAGCACATCAACAACAATATCATTATCATCATCCACGTCGTCGTCGCGTAATCAAGATATTTCAATATATACAATCATCCTGATTAATCCACAATATTATACACACTTTTCTTTTCTACATTTATCTATCTGTATGGATGATGATGAAAGACTATAAGCAACAGGATGTATGCGCTAGAAATCAAATATACACTGTATGTGATAACATTTAACTGGACACTGAATATAATCTTTCTTTTTGGTTGGTTTGTCTGTCTGTGTCTTTGTGTAAAGAATGTTCATGCAATTGAACTCGGTAGTTTTGTACATGTAGACGCAAACATGATAAAAGGTTACATTGTTGGACACATCAGCATTATTGTGTGAACAAATCACTTCGTTTATAATGATAGTATGCACAATTAAAAGAACATTGATATTGAATAGTGACCGATCTCATAAAAAGTTGATTTCAACATGCAGACAGACAGAAACATAGACATAGACAAAGGGCAAGGTCCGGTCAAATACAACAATAAAAAGAGAGAGAAAAAAAAGATTGCTTTTATATATACTATTTAGAGATGACGTGTTACGTGTTAGAGCAGATGGTCAATGTTCATGTCCATGAGCAATGAGTACATATGAATGAGAGAAAGAGAACCAAAGACGATGACGACGCGTCTCTTTGACCGCGTCAGCAGCAAATTGAATTAGCGATTATGTGTCTGACTGTCTGGCTGTCTGTCTGTCTGACTGACTGTCTAGCCCAAATGTAAAACGTGTTAGTAAACGAGAATAGGACAAAGAATAGGAGAATGTTCGGTTGGTCAAGTGGTCTCGCGCGCTTTATGTCTATGCTCAAGTAAGATTACGTTACTCGCGTTCGACGCGCTTGTCGAAAGCATAGAGAAGAACAAAATTGCGGCAACCAATTTTTTCTCTCCTCTTCTTCTCTTCATACGTCATCGTTTTCATTCTCTTTTTTACTAAGTATATACATATATATATATATATGTATTCGGACAGGGTCCATTAGCTGGCCTTGAACGATGACGACCGCTTTCTCGTTGTTCTTCTCCTTCTCCTTCTTCTCCTCTGCATCCTATGTTTGGTTTTATATGTTCAATACAAGTACGAAGAAAGAAAGGAAAAAAGAATAAGAGAAAAGAATATCTAGAGAGAGCAAAAGAAAAGAAGCGAAGAAAGAGAAAACGGGTCAGTTGTTGTTATTTGATGGTCAATCAATAGACGACAAAAAACGACGCAATCCTATTCTAGAATATTTTGGTCTGACGTGTATCTTTTCTCGTTCATTCTCGTTCTATACGTTCATCAGTTGACTCATTTTCTTGTGACTCAACTGCTTACTACTATCTGACGATATAACACGAGGTAAGCGTTCGATTTTTGATTATTACAAAAATATTTCACGCCGAAAATCATAGTTATTTTCTTTGCTCTCGAATTCATATGAATATTACAGGTAATCGATCAGAACGTATCATCAGTACTCGTAGATTTGTATTTTTAATAGAGGAAAAAAATATAAAAACATAGTTTTCTATGATTTTTCTGTTTACGGTGTTCATCGACATAGCCAAGGGCCAGACGTTCATATGTGTGTGCTGTAATAGTCTAGTTGTCCTCCAGCAAATCGAGGCGAGAGAAGAGAACGAGCACGAACAATCGAGTGACGGCTAACTAACCAGCCGAGTCGACCGATTGAAGTGTACAGTACTAGTCATAATTACTGTTCGATTGAATACAACGATTACTGCTGAGTATATATGTCTGGCGTCGTTGTCTGGGTCAATTCTATTTGAATCAGTCATTCATTCACCTTGGTTTGTTTTCTTGACCAACAACATCTGTAGGGATTGTACATGCGTATTTGTTTATGAACGACTTCATACTTTTCTGGTTTTTTTTTTGCATTTTCTTTTTCGAAAGAATAGAAATATACGAATATATGTACAGGTGGTACTTCGATTGTTGTAGGTCGATATCAACAACAGGTCAACCTCGAGTTCATTCGTTCTTTTCGAACTTCTCCTATTGTTAATACATAGTAGTAATGATTGTAGTAGTTTATGTCATAAATACGGCGCCGTCATTGTCATGCTGTGATGAAGAATTGCGCAATCGAATCTTTTTCTCTCTCTCTCTTGTTCTTTCTCCAACATTCTACCTTCTCGTAAACGAGTCTTCCTTGAACATATGTACTGACCGCGTATATACGCATGTATATTAGGTAAGATATCGGTCCGAAACAAGCACTCAGTCAACTAATGTACATCAAACGACATTGAACGATTGAAAGCGAGTCGAAGATGAGCAAATTTTTTCTCTCTTTCTAAGTTTGATGCGTGTCGTGTTCCTTGCTTCGCGCCTGTCGTAATCGATGATACTCGATTGATTGGAACACGAAAGAGTAAAGTATATATATATATATACTATATACATATACATATAGTGAAGTGGTAAAATTCAATAATTTTAAAGAAGCGTATACACATTGATGTATATTCATCGTTGAGCCTTGACCTCGATCACGTATGAATGATTTTTCTCTCTCTCTTTTTTTAACCTTTTTTTTTCTCTTTGAAACTTATTATTATCCAAGATACGAGAGAACTTTTATTAAATCAAATTTACAATTCAGGGCATTTTATTTTCGTAGTTCCATATTATTTTCTATTTGCTGTCATTGTTAAGCAATTATTTTTTGCTATTTTTTTTAATAGTTCTCTTTTTCTTTTATGTATTCTTTGTTTGTTTTGTTTTCTTTCGATACGAGAAAAAAAACAAACGAAAGAGAAATAAATAGAATATTTAATAACAAGTATTAGTTTTCATAGAGTCAAAAACATCAAAACATTGCTCCCTAAAGACATTTATTCTACCTAAATCGAATATACGATTATTACTAGTTGAATTTGACAGTTTTTTTTTATTTCTTAAAAATCAATATGATGAAATCACATATGAGTCGGAATGGGCATTTGCGTGCGTTCGTATTTTTTCTCTTCTTCTCTTCGAATTGCTTGCTTATGCGTTACCGCGTGCTTCTACGTGATGACGCACAAAAACAACAACAACAAAAACAACGACATCATCACTATTGCTGGTGTCTCGGGTGCTATCGCAAACATGCAAACAGCCCTTTTGACATATAGTTCAAGGTCGTCTCTCGTTTTCCTTCTCGTAGCCATGAATGTACGCTTGTATGCGTCCTTGAAAACAAGAGAAGAAGAAAAAAAAGAAGCAAGAAAAGAAGAAAATAAAAGAGAAAAACAGAAGAAAGAAACTAATTCGAAATAAGTAGAAAAACAAAATCGAGTCAGAGAGAGGGTTCCCATCTGGTAATAATTATCATTTATGCTCAGAGTTCATGTCTACATATATAATAATTTAACGAGCATTTTTTTTTCTTTCGCTTTTATTCGTATATATATATATATATATCGAGAGAGATTGAGAGAGAGAAAGAGTTGATTAATACAACTAGAAATGTCCGCATTTGAGATTGACATGATCTAGTTTTAGGGACAAATTTATTATTCATTTCGAAACAAAAAAAGAAATCAATTGAATAAATTTATCTTATGTTTCCTTTTTCTCCTAGTTAGTTTTCTTTTTTCAACATATTTTTTCGAAATTCTGTTTAACATGAAGAATTAATCTGAATACACCTATGTTGTTACGTAGTAAATGACGACTAGACGGGTATTAAAGTATCACAAATAAAAAAAACACAAAAAAAAGGAAGAGAAAAAAGAAGTAGTAGACAATATGATCGTCGTCGCCGTAAGTGTACAGATCATATGAACGAGAAGAAAAGAAAAGATAGTAATAACAATCTTGTCATTTATATACTCGATTATACAATCGAATTTTTGTCGTCTTAGATTATCTGTTTTTGTTTTCATTTACTCAATTTTTTCTTTTCTTTTTTTTTATGTCATTGTAGACCGATAAGGTCATTCTTCTTGTTTTTGTGCTGCATTCTTCGGCTTGTGAACTATCAACAAACAAGCCCACATTGATCAATCATGATTCCAGCAACCTCTCTACCATCATCCCCGATCAATACATTGGATCGAATTGCATTCTGTAAGAGTGTTCGTGAAAAACGCAAACAACTTCAATTAAATCAACAAACTGATGGTAAGTCAATTGACCTTTTTTTTCTACAAGAAACTTTACCAATGATTCATTTTTTTTGTCTATTTTCAATAAAGAAAAAGAAGATATACGTTCTTCAACAGAGAATGCTTTTCTCACTCAAATGCTTCAATCATCTTCATCATCTGTTTCATCATCATTAAGTATCTCATCATTATTACGAAAAGGTAACTTTCCAACAGTTCCTTCGTCTCAACGAACGGCAACAAGTACATTGACAAATATTCTGCCAGCTCTACTCAATGGAACTTTACAATCGCCACGTGCTATTTCACCATCGACTAATATGACAATAACTTCTCCAACAAGTACAAATACAACTGATACTCTCGTCGATATAAAATCATCGACATCCTTGCCTGCATCACCAGCTATCCATACATCGAATATCAAACAATTAGATTCTCACGATCAAACATCAATCGAATCCGTAAATTCATCACCACCACGTTGTCGTTCGTATCCTATGACCGCTCTTATGAAACGATCATCTCCTCCAACAGATGAATCATCATCATCATCAATAATTAATAAATCATTTCCATCGCCAACTTCATATCTACTTGCAACAGCTTCATCGTGTCCAACATTGACAACAAATACTGTTGTTTCATCGACATCGCCATCACCTGATGATGTCACACCGAAAATCGTTCGATCGGCTTCAGTCAAATCATGTGCATCTGATTCGGGTGTTTCATCATCGAGTCCATTGTCAGATAATAATATTGTACATGTAAGTTATTTATTTAAAAAAAAAACTCAAAAATGGAAATGAAAAATTTGTCTTTTAAGAACAAATTAAAATAAAATGTCCTTTTGTTTTTCTTAAGGTATTTCGTACAAATCAACTTGAATCAAATAATTCTTCATCAACATTAACCGGTAGTCGAAAACGAAAATCTCTTGCACATTTCTACGATGAATTGAGTAAAGATAAGAAATTTTCAAGTGAATCAACTGTTTCATCGACATTTCCGATTTCAACACCTAATATGAACATTCCATATAGTCAACAAGAAGCTCTTGCATTTGGTTATGCTCAATATGCATTAATGCATACATTAACACAACAATTTCGTGCCAATTATCCGGCTGCATTTCTACATGCAGCAGCCGCATCGGGCTATCTACCATTGCCAGGATCAATGATGGCGGCTGCGGCCGTTGCAGCGGCTGCTTCGGCTAATTCGAATGCAAATAGTCAAAAGCTCTCGACAGCCGAAAAATATCGAGAACGTCGAAAACAACAACAACAACAACAACAACAACAACCGGAAAGTGATAATAATAATAATCATATTCCATCAACAACTTCGATTAATGATCAACCCTATCGACGCGAAACCTATCAAACATTACTTGAAAGTAGTCAATTATTAGGATATAAACAACAGCAGAAACTATTGAAATCAGTTCCTGTCGATCTAAGAAAACCAAATCGAACGATGGATAACAGTAATTGAATTCGAGCTTTTTTCTTTTCGTTGCAAAACAAAACTAAAATTTTCTTGTTTTCTCAGGTCCAACGCCTTCTCATTGTCGTTATTCATCCTCCTCCTCTTCCTCAACTTCGCCTATCACATCTCCGCCTTGTTTAAGTCCACCGAAATCAACTAGTTCCGAGTCGAATAATGATTATGTTTGTATTCCAAAGAAATTAATGCCTGTCGTCGGCGCACGTATTAATGATTGGCTTGAACGTAATGTGAATTTTGCTCTTTCACTTTCCATTTTTCACGATACATTACCTAATAACAAGGACAAATATCTTCTACTTTCACGTATTTGGCATCGTTTACTATTAACAAGTATGATTGAAAATAGTTTCGAAATCTATGTTACAAAAGATTTACAAATTACAAATGATAATCTACAATCGTCCTCCTCATCATCATCATCAATACAAACAGTTACACATCCAACTGAAAATGATGTTAAACAAATTGAATCACTGATAACAAGAGGAAAAACACTAGAAATTGATGAAATCGGTTTTAATATCATTCGAGAAATGATTATTTATAAAGAAGCTAAAACATTATTCAATCATTCAAATGGAAATCTTTTCGAAAAAGCTGAATGTCAAACGCAAACACGTTTGACAACATGGTGTTCAAATCGCGTTAAATATTCGAAAATAGTGTTTTTCCTATGCAATATCTATCAAGTTAAAGAAGATATATTCGAACGTTTATTTTGTGCTGGTTCAATGCATCAAAGTACGCCTATTCATACACATCTTCAACGATTTTTAGAATCATCAACATCAATGGATATTTAATAGAGAAAAAAAAACACATCAATTGCATTTTAATGTTTCATTTTGTTCCTGTATAGTTCTTTCTTTCTTTTTTCAAGTCCAACAATGAACCGTCAGACGGAGAAAAAAAAATGGCAAATTCGATTCGATGCTGAAAAGTATCGTTAAAAATTAAACAAAGACAAAAGCAGTCGTTATTGTATTTGTTTTAAATTTATATATATATATATATGCATATATCTATTTGTTTTTTGTTTGTGCGTGTGTTGTGTAGAACAGTTTGTGAAGAAAAGACCAGCAAAAATCAAGTGTTTAGTCTTGCTAATAATGTTTCTCGTTTTTTTTGTGTATATTTATCAAGCGAACAAACAAAAAAGAACATAATTCTTACATGTGAAATAAAATGTTTTCAATTGAAACCATAGAAATAATTCAATGACAAAATAATAGACGTGATATTTCTTGTTTTTCATGAACTCTTGACATTTCTCGTGCTTATTCTTCTTTTGTTTTTGTTGAAAGAAATGACAAAAACATGTTTTCCTTATTTTTTGTTATTCGCATCGAGATAGACATGTTTTCATGTCCTTGAATAATGAGTACAAAAAATATTTTCATTGCCTATTCGTTTCATTAACAACTAAAATGATATATTACGAGGCCGTAAACACATTTTCTTCGTCATCAAAAGAAACAAATAGTACATTATATTTCACTTGACAAGGCTACTCGTTTTATTTGCATCGAGTAAAGAAACACAAAAGAGACAAATCGAAAACTTTATCGAATATACGTATATATATATATATATAAATAGAATAGATTTATCATTTATTTATAATGTCAATTAAACAACAATAAACAGCATAGAGAAGAACTAACAAACGCCGAAATATTTATCAATGAGATATACAGCCGAAAAATGAAATGAGAATATATTTTGATTAGAGAAAACAAAAATTAGAATAAAGCACATTTAGAAAACAGGTGTTATTGTTGTTTTCATTCTATAGAACAAAATAAATTCTAGTGTTTTAGATTTTGTTTTCTTAGAGATATTTTAATTGAAGATAATAAAAAAAAAACAAACAAACAAACAAACGAGATTCTTCTCAGGATAAGACGAAGAGTTAAACGTTAGTGTATAATATTTGAAAAGAAAAACGCGAACAATAGAGAGAAAGAAATGAGTGGTCATCACAAATTGTTAAAGAGAAAGTATGTAATGAGGAGCACCATCAATCATACTCTCTCCATAGAAGAAGAAGAAGAAAAAAAAACAAAACTGATTGCAAATAGAACGAGAAAAAAATATTCATAAATTAAAGGATCAATGCACGAAATACTACTACTGTTGTTGCTGTTGTTGTTGTTGTTTTTGATGTTGGATAATTTTCCACCGGCAAAATGAGAAATCTTGTGGAATGCATAAAGAGCACCAGCGAAAAACATGTTTTTTGTTTAAGCATTATTAATAATAGGTTGTGGTTCAATAGTTGATGAGATTTCTGATTCATCATCACTCGTATTTTCTTCGTCATTGTTGATTTTTTTTCTCATTAAATAAAGACTATCCGAATGACGAAGTTCGTGTTTTTGATCATTATCTTCATCTTCAATAATAGGACTACTATCAGATATGGAATTTTCATCAATAAGTTCTGGCATAGTTTCTTCCTGATTTTTACCATTTGACAATGGTCTAAATAAACATCAAATAGGTTATTCTATATATATATACATGATTAGTGAACAGTCAAACATACTCAGCGAGATCGACATTGACCTGTTCAACTTTAATGACTTCATCAATTGATGGCTGAGTTTCAACATTTTCTTCATTTGATAAAATAACTTCAGTGTTTTCATCATTTGATGGTTGAGCTTCTAGATTTTCTTCATTTGGTGGAGGAATTTCAGCGTTTGTATCAACTGATGGTTGAGCTTCAATAGTTTCGTCACTTGTTGATTGACTTTCTGTTGGAATGTCTTCAGTTGTTATTTCTTCGAAATCATTGTTTATTAAAGTCGTTGAAGGAATTTCTTGTTGTTCAGTTCCATTGGTAGTTGGCTTTTCTACTGAAATAGTATTACTTTCGAGTTCTTTCTGTTTTCGTTGTTGTTCATCTTCATATAAAATCGAATTTCGTTGACAAATACATTCGATATCATTTAACCATTTCGATTTTTGTTCATTTAATTCTCGTGTATTTTCATTGTTTCCATTTGAAGTACTCGTTGATCCTCCAAAGCCCAATGTCATTCGTCGAAGATTTGTAAACGACAAAAGACTATTTGTTTGTGTTGTTGGTGGTGTTGATGTTGATGTTGCTGTTCGATCAATATTATTATTTGAATTAATCGATGATGAAAGAACTGGATCAATGTCAAATCTTAACAATGATTTATTCGTTTTCATAGCTATGGCTATTCCGCAGATTCCACTGATTTGTATTTGATTTTCTCGTAGATCAATATATTGAATAACCGATGATTCAGCTATGTATTCTGCGAGTGCAATAGCAGCTTGATCAGTCAAACGACAATTTCGTAGAATTAATTCATTGATTGTTCGATTGGTTAGTAGAGCATCACGTAAGAAATAGAAACCTTCGTTCGTTATTTGATTATGACTTAAATTCAATGAACGAATTGTACGATTATGTAATAAAGATTTAGCAAGAAAGCCAATGCCTTGATGAGTCAATTGATTTGATTGAAAACTAAGTTTATAGATGGCATTTTGTTGCGTATGATTTTCATCGTATTGACTTAATTGTGATGCAATATGAGATAGACCGTTATCTTGTAAAGAATTCGAACGTAAATCAAGAAAATGAAGAAATTGTCCACATGATCGAATCAATTCATTTATCAGTATTGAATCTTGAATTTGTAGACCTGAATTTAAAGAGAAAAGGAGAAGAAAAAACAACAACAATGTCAAATGATTAGTATTTCAAACATACGATTATCACAAAGATAAAGTTCTCTCAAACAAACACACGATCGCAGATTTTGTATAAATTTTTGTAAGATTTTACCATTTAATTGACATGATTCAACATGTAATTCATATAATGTCGATGATAAACGTAATGAACGGCCAAAACCCAGCATACTCGTATCGTCAAAACGTATCGAGTTCATATCTAATCGTTCTAAATAACGTGTTTTACGTAAATATTTCGTTAGCCCTTGATAACCTTGCACGCCAATCGAACGATTATTCGAAAGATTTAAATGAGTACATGTTTCATAATATTCAATAACATCAAACAATTGAACAAGTGCTAAATCATCCGAAAATGATGAATCAAAATCTAATGTATAAAATCGACAACGTGAAAAAATCTCTTCGATTGCATCGATATGTTTGAGATCTAAACGTTCATTGATAATTCTTAAACAATCTAAACGATCTTGAAATGATTTTCGTGTATCATCGATGGTACTCAATTGATCGAGAAGACAATTCAATGGACGTATTTGTAAACGTTGACATGCAGCACGATAACGTTGAAGAGTAACACCGAGAGATAACAATGGTTGATTTGATAATGGTTCAGGCGCTATGGAAACAATACGTAATTGAGATTCATCACTTGGAAAATGTACACGACGTTTATGACTAACAGTTGATATCGGTTGATCATCTGTTACTGTTGTTGATTCGACTATTGTTTCGGTTTCATCGTGATTTGACATTATAATAGAAGCGAATTTTCTTTTTCTTGTAAGTCAAATTGTTATTGTTTTTCGTTTTACATATCTGAAACAAGAAATGAATGATCTGATTTAGTGTTTTATTTGACAAGTAAATGAGAAAGAAAAATGAATAATCGAGGATTAGACAAATGATTCTCTATTCAGTCCATCGATGAAGACAATGTTGATTTCGACAAACATAATAGAGTGTCATACGATCCTTAAAAACAAATAATTCAATTTAAAGTATTCAAATCGAAATAATAATTTTAAAAAAACAACGTACTTCTCCACGTGCTGATTGCGCTTGAAAGAAAACTGCATCATTATTCCGACATTTTGGACCTGGTTTTTTTTTGTCATAAACAAATAAGAAATGAAATTCTCAAGAGAATCAATTTAATTAACTTACAAGGGTGATCGCTAGTACGTGGTAATGTCGGATCCGAAATGACATCAGTGACTATTTGTGTCAATTCACTAGAAAAAATTAAAAGAAAAGAAGAAAATTTGTATGTATGAGAATTTCTTTAGTGTTTTTGTTTTTGCCTATTCGTAATAAAAAAAAACTTACTCAATTTCATGAGTTATCTTATTGACATAAATACATGGATTATCTGCTGCTTGTTGATGTTGACAACGACGACACTAATCAAAATCAAATTTGGTCAATAAAATCAACAAGTTTTGTCTTACTGCGTAAAGTAAAATACGATTTTCTTTATCTTCTTTTGGATATAACATATTATTGCTAACAGAGATAGAAAAAAAGAACAACAAAATGTTTTTCTATGTGAAATCATTGTTAACAAACCATTCTTGACAAAATTTAATCCCAACAAAACCTGAATTAATCGAACTACTTGTTGTTGCTTCCATTGATGAAATCAATCTGAAAGAAAGAATTCGAATACAAATATTCAATTGTTTAGAAATATATAGAGATAGAGATATTTAGATTCTTATTCATTGCACAAATCAAGTGTACTAATCGATTGATTTCAAGTGTATACTAGCGGAAGTATGTGAGAGAGTGAGGAACAAAAAAAAACGAAGAAACAGAACTAGCATTTGCATTAACAGAGACAGTAACCGATAACTAGAAAAGAACCAACCATGATCATCTTCCTTCTTGTTGGTTGAAATTGCACAACCAGTCAAATAGAAGGTTGATGATTTCTCTTTCTCTGCTACTATTCACGACATCTACTAGGATCGTAGATGAAGTTATTAACTAACGAAGTTTTTTATTTTATTTTATATGCACACAGTATAGAAGAGAAAATAGTACATTGGATTGTTAGACTGCCATTTGCTTGTACAAATGCGAGAATACTTTTTAGGTCAATTCGATTCAAATTCTTTAACGTCTAGCCTTCTGTCTAGTTCTTCAATTAGCAATACTGCTGTTGTACGATATTTGTCGTCCACAATAATTACATCAACTAAAAAGAAACTGTCATATTTCCATTATATACGAATTCGACTTGCAATTCTTTTGAAATGAATGATGAGGGTGTTTACAACTTTGTCAAGTTATCAAACGAAATTTAATGATTTTATTTCTATATATGATTATGAAAAATAAAGTTTAAAGCACGCAGTAAAATAAATTTTAGTTATGTTAAACGATCGTTGGATGCTAAAAGAAAAAGAAATGGAAATTAGTATGAAAGAATAATATTACAGTAGACGAAACATTACGTTGAGAAAATATTCCATGATGATTGTACTGTTGTTTTTAACTTTCTTGATTTCATCATAAAATTGACGAAATTCTTGAGCAGCTTGATCTCGTAAAGCTTGAGCATCGGATGTTTGGGCATTGATGAAAACATAATCACCACGACTGTTAGGAGAACAACCGAAAAGAGGTAGTAAATTCAATGTTCCCGGCTAAAATATTTTATTGAGAAAAACAACGAGAGAAAAAAGTCAATTAAATACAGACTTTGTTTGTCAACTGTTCAATAATACTCGGGTCTAGAAATGGTGGTTTTGGTACGCCTGATTTTGTTACATATAGAACAGGTGTAAGTGTATGAATCATACTATCAAGATGTTCATTTATCTAAATTTAACAAAATAGAGATGTAAGAATAAAAAGATGAATATACGTGTTCTGAATTAACATTATCTCGTATAATCTTGTCAGCTGGGATGATCTGATAAGATGAAAATGGGATTGTAGTGATCATCTACGAAAATAAGTCAGAGAAAAAATATGAATCTATGAGATAAAAAAATGTTACAGTGTGAGAATTTTCCAATGATGTCACATCGGTTTCCTTCGTCTTTTTTAATTCATTATAAAATTGACGAAATTCATTTGCGATTTCTTCACGTCGGTTTGTTTCTTCCTGTGAATTTGCATTGACAAATACATAATTACCTTGATGATTGGGAAGCCAACCAAATGAGTTCAAGATACTTAACGTACCTGGCTGCAAAACAAAAATCAATTATTATGAGAATAGAAGAAAAACAAACTTTATCAGTTAATGGTTGAAGACTATTTGGATCGAGAAATGGTGGCTTTGGCACGCCGGGTTTAATCATAAATAAAATAGGTGTGAGAGCATGTACCAGGATGTCAAGATCTTCTTTGACCTACAGAAAGAAAAACAAGTCAGTTGTTGAAAAATTTTGACATTGAGAGAAATGCACATGATCAGGTCGAATATTTTCTTTGATAATAATTTGACTAGGCAAATTTTTATATGATAAAAACGGTAGAACAGACATGATTGTTATTAGTTTCCGATGAATATTTATATTTGTCTGTCAGGTTTGTAAGAAGAATTCTAAATGTTTTTTGTTATTGTTGGAATATGAAGATAGATAGAAAGACAACAAAATGGTTTCTTCCTCTCTCTCTCTCTCTCTTTTTTTCTCTTCTGTTCTCGATGTACGTTTTTTTTCTTTCTTCGGACATTTTCTTTCATTTATCATCAATCTAAAAGAGTATTCCGATACTTTAATATCCAAAAACACGAGACGAAGAAGAAAACCGTTACATATCATATTTTCCGATCATTTGATAGGATTCATAACAATGTCAAAATAGAATCGATCAGACATGTTTGTGTTATCAATTAAGATATCATGTGTACGAAGATCATATCCTTTTGAATACAATCAATTAACGAAATAAAATTTTATATAACAAGTTTATTCAACATTGACTCGAAGATAAATATCAAGGGGTCTTTTTAATGACAAATCCAGAACCTAGAATTGACCTCTTTCCTTTTTGTTTGATGGATATACGCGCAGGACAAAACGAAAGGCGATGATAGAAGACATTATTAATCATCATTATCATCATATAATTGCATAGAATACATAACAAACAGTTTTAAAATGCCCTTGCATAGATGAGTGAAATAGAAAAACTAATACATACTGTTCTTGAAAGAACTAATAAACACCGAAACAAAAATAAGTTATCTTGATCTAATTGGTGTTTTCTGACGAATTTTATTATATTAGCGTACATACGTGACATTGATACGTTGTTTACAACTGATAGAAGAATTTTACTCTCAACGAAGATCAATGATTATTATTTGTTTTGTCAAACTATCATTTTTATAGGATATTAAATCTTGTTTCTTTTTCACACATAAAAACAAATCTATATAAACAATAACATATAGATATGCCCTAGATTCTAGTCTAGTCTGTCTATCTATCTATCGATTCGATATATATTTTTTTTTCTATACAAACACATTCATTCATTTAATTTTCTTTTTCGTTTTCAAACCATGCTTAAGATAAACTATTATGCCGTTGGTCTTTGTGCCGTGATTAACATGATTCTTGGCGCTCTTTGGCATTCGCCATTACTTTTCGGTGAATTATGGGCTCGATTAATGAATCTCGATTTAAACAAAATGAAAGCCGATAAAAATGTACAAAAACAAGCTCAAAAAGGTTATTTAATTGCGACAATTTGTCATTTAATCAAAGCAACTGTTCTTGCCTATATTATCGAATATACACACGCAGCAAGTTCATGGTTCGATGGATTAAAACTTGGTTTTATTTTTTGGCTTGGCTTTACATTAACAACAATGTTGCCGAATCAATTCTTTTCGAGACCGAATTTTTCATGGTTACTTGCAATTATTACTATAGCTTATCCAATGGTTAGTTTATCAATTGACGGTGCTATACTAGCTGCTTGGCATTAGATTAACATTTAGAAATTTTTATCGATTATATATATGTGTGTGTGTGTGTGTGTGCGTTTATTTCTTGTGTCGAACTATATAGTTTTTTTTTCTTTTCTGAAGTAAACGGAGGATAGATGTTGATGAAATAAAAAATGGTCGAACCAATCAGTAATTTTTGTTCTTTTACGAAGCGAATAAACAGAAAAAAAGGAACATTTGTACATTTGAAAATTATTGAAATTTTACTAATAGATAATGACAGTCGATACTGCAACTGTGCCTGAAAATAAAAAAGACAATCCTTCTATAGTTAGCATTTTGTTGCGTTTTAAAATTGAAATTTTGTATTTTCGATTAGACGAAACGTGAACGACGAGATGTTCTCAGACAAATACACGAAATAACAGGTGTCGATGAAGAATTAATCAATCAAACAATCGAAGCCTGTAAAGATAATACTGGTCGTTATTCGCTCGAACATGTGATTAATCTATTAGTTGATGAAAATGTTCGTTTAACTTCAAACGAAAGCTAAAAAACAACAACAAAATCCTTTCTTTTCTAGTCACGAGTTAATCCGACTGCATCTGCTCAAGCAATAGCTCCACCAACAACATACGATCGAAATGCAACCGATGCAATAACGGATGATGTTATTGAAATGACACATGAAGTTGATAATCAATCAACTGCCGACGAAGATCTCGAACGGTGAATTTCTTGATTATTTCGGTTTTTTGTAAATCAGTTTTCATTCAGTGCACTACAATTATCTCGTGAAACAATGGAACAAATAATCGATGAATTCGAAATAACTAAACGCGAGTCTCTTAACGAACCGATTGGTTTGAAAAATATTGGTAATACGTGTTGGTTCAATTCGATTGTTCAAACATTGTACACATTACCATTCTTTCGAGAGTTAATCTTAAATTTTCAGTTGATTGCAATCAATCGACCGTTGACTGCGAGTGTAAATAATCGAGAAATAGTTTCGTTTTGTTTAATCACATATTTCGAATTCAATTTAGGAACAACAAGCTATTGGTTTTACTGAAGAACTACGAAATCTCTTTATTTTAATGTTAAAATCACCTCGTCGATCAATTAATCCCGATCGTGCAATAAAAAAATTTAAACATACAAGAAAACTAAGTGGAATAGATTTTTCTCATGAAGTGCATTTGATTTTGTTTGTTTGTTTCGAATTATTCAATTCGTAGTTCTTTGTGTTATAGGATTGTTCAGAATTTGCTATACATCTAATCGATTTGATTGAATTAGCATATGAAACAATAGGAAAAAAGTACAATTATTTCGAATAAATAAAATTGAAATCGATCGTTTTTATTTTTTGTCTATAGTAATTCAACAAATTTCAATAATCCAATAAATAATCTAGTTAATGGTGAAATTGTAGTTGAACGCAATGGAATTGAATCGATGTCAGTTCGAGAAGCATTGAGACAAATCGATATTCAAATGAATGATGCAACGAATCTCTACGATGGTTTAGAAACACTTTGGCTTGGTTCATCAGATGAAAGTCTTTCGAATCAACAAGTATATATCTATATAATCATCTATCTTCTCAATTCAAATAAATCTTTTGAATGCATTATCATAGAATATCAATGAACAACGTTGGTTAACACGTTTACCACCGGTTTTATGTATTTGTTTGAATCGTTATCGATTTTCTCAAACAACAAAGCAAACATCGAAAATTCTTGCACCATTCGAATTCTATTCGGATCTTTATCTTGATCGTTTTATATTAACAAACAAACGTCTTATTTTAACTAAACGTGAACAAGCTCAAATACTTCATAAACAATTACACGAACTTGAAGATACATTAAACAGGTATTCTTACGAGAATTTCAATAAATAAATTATTTCTCGTTGAATTAGTTATTTAAAATATCCTTGTAATAATGAATCAATTTCACTTGCAAATGCTATTCGAGTTGTATACGAATATGCAACAGGTTGTCGATTAAATCCGACAATATCGCAAAAATCAAATGAAACCATTGGTCAAGCAACTCTTCATCCATCACATGTTTCAAATGAAGATTTGCAAATCATTCAAAATACTCTTCCAACATGGTTAACTGACATTGAAGCCAAATGTGCAAGTAAAACAGAAAACACATTGATTTTTCGTATTTCAAATCTTTCGATTAGATATTCGTGAACAAATACAAAACTTAAAACATGAACTCAAAAAGTTATACGATGAACCACAATTAAAACAAGTAGAAAAATGTCAAATAGATGAATTTATTGAGAAATATATTTCCATTTTAGATTCATTATTCTCTTCATGCTGTTTGTGTCCATGAAGGAAGTGCTACAGTAGGACATTTTTGGACCTATGTTTATCATCCTGATCGACAACAATGGTATCGATATAACGACAATGAAGGTAGAAATTGAATCATAAGAAGAAGAAAATTCTTTAAAAAAATCTCAATCTAGTTACCGAAAGTAAATGGGAAGATGTATTTCAAGCTGGAATAGGTGGTGGTCAAAACGAACAAGAACGTGTATCAAGTGCATATCTCTTGGTTTATATAAATAATGAACAGAGATCTTTATCGAATAGTTAGTTATTTCGTAGTTTTTTGTTTGATTAAAAAACTCGATTGTTTAGATATTCAATATCAATTAACCGATGAACTTCAACGAGTTTTAAATGAAGATTCAGTTTTATTAGAACAACAAATTGAGACAGTTAAACTCGATGAACTTTGTCAAAGTCTACAGACAATTTCGAATTGTGTCGAAAAATCATTGGCGAAGAATAAAATCTTTCAATTATCATGTTTTCATGGAGTCAATGCTTTCTTCGGTAGAATTCTATTTGTCTCAAATTAATTTCAAATTTCTTTCGCATAGAATCCGATATTGTTCGACCGGCAACCGATGCAACAGTTGCTCTATTAAAATCCTATGAAACTCGAATTCTATCATCAGATCTCAGTTGTTTACTCGATGAAGTCAGTCTTCGAAACAATTTCTGTTCATTTCACTTCTGAATCTTGTTTTGTTTTACAGATGATAACGAAAGAAATAAAAAACTATCACATTATATCCAATAAAGTTTCATCAGCATTACCTCATCAAGATCTACGTTTACAACATTTTCTTATGTATTGTTCAGTTAATCAAATACCGATTGTGTATCAACAACGTGCCATGTTTGATATCATTCGATGCTTGCCGATATCGAATGATGATACTCGGTATAGGAGAAATGAGTTTGAATTTGAACATTCTCTCTTGGATTTAGATTGAAAATCTTTCAAATACAAGCTGAAATTGTTGCACGTGAAATTATAATGTCGAACGAACAAATTCAAGAATATAATGTACGTTGAATTGCATTGAACAGTCATATTTGATTTCTATTTATGATTTTTAGAAAATTTTAAATGACTATCGAGATTATCGATCTGTTCTCGCTGCATTCCTGGCTGGATATCAATTATTTCTTGATAATCGGTACATCTGACAATCGAAACAAAAGAAAAATACATAAACCGATCGATCTGTTGAAAATTTAGATTCGATGAAGCAATGACATATTTTTGTGTCGCTTGTGAATATAATCTTCGTCTTTCGAAACAATACGCATCGCCGATGAAAGCTATGGACAAACATCTTCTACATCGAACGAGAAAATTATGTTTCGAAGTAGATTTGAAGAAAGAAATTTTCGTTTTCTTTTTTATTTCAATTTAGAAATGGAATGAAATTATTTTTAATCGATTTAAAAACGAAACACACTATCGACTGGACATTATGCTACGACAATTTCTACCTTGCTTATTACAATTAAAGCTTAGTTTTGATGAAGATAAAATATATATCAATGAAATTCAACGAATTTGGTCGTCATTACTAAATAAAGTCGAAGGTTAATAAGTTTTATATTAATTTAATTCTTCGAAATTATAATTTCATATTTTAGGCAAAGAACGATTGGGTGTTCTCGAAGATTTTCTTCAGCATTTACATGATTCACCATATCAACAACATTGTCATTCAGTTTCAATAAATAAACATCAATTAATCGAACGATATGAAGACATTGTTAGCGATATTTATCGTCGTTATCCAACACATTTTACACGTCGAACAAGTCAATTAACATCCATACAAATACCTGTTGTTCTACATCAAACACAACGAATTGATCCATGCAGTATATCACCCATGCAACAGGATGATGATGAACAAGAATCTCATCGTCATCATCGTTCGCATACAGACAAATAAGCAACACATTGGTTTGCTTTTCAGTCTCTCATTAAAATACGGTGCTTTAGTCAGTAACATAAACATTCGTTGTTTTCTTTCGAATTAATAGCCCGGTCTCAGTCTTCTATATTTTCTCACGACTTTTCTTCTTCTTCTTCTGCGTGCATTCACTTTGGTTAGAATCTATCTATTTTTTTTTCTTCTTCTTTCTTTTGTCGGCAAACAAACGTTTCTTCTTCGTGTTTTGCATAGCAATCGAAATTTCTCGAAATGTATTTAATATGTAGTCGTTTTTTTTTCTCTTCATTTCAAAGGTGATTTTTATTTTGAATGATAAAATAAAAGATCAAAATAACCAAACATAAACGATCAACGACTAACTCACTAATGACACCACGTATAATATAAATCGATCTTCTAGATTCGAAATCATGTCTTGGGCATTGAAATTCACTCGACCATTGTTCGCACTCAAAGTAATTGAATTGATTGCGTTTATTTCGTTGATTGAATCTCTTCCAGAATGTATCATTCATGACAACACTTTCATCGCCCAGTACGAATTATTCGGATATTGTTAATGAAACATTAACTGAAATCTATGATAAATATCATTATAAAAACGATATTACATTTGCTAAGACAGCATGTCAAGCAGCGAAATTTCTCGATGAATATTTAACACATACGAATCGAACGAAAGCAGAAGAAAATTCGATTTTCTTATGTCATATTTATCATATGTTCATCGAACTGATTTTTAATACACTTGAAATTGTTGAGAATGACCGGTATACAGCGAATACACATGATCTCGAAGTTTGTCTTTCTCTCTCTATTTTACTCTCGTCAATATTGAACTTATTCATAGAATATACATTATAATATTTATACAAATACAAATTTTAATAAACATTGCGGTTCGGAGAAAGGTCGACATGGTGAAACATCATTATTTATGATATCTTATATAGCTCAAAAGATTAAATTTGATTATAATATAACTTTGTAGGAGTAGAACGAAATTGATATTTGTTTATTTACTACGTGTTTATCTATTTTAGTGAAGAATTTCAAAAACATGCTCGTCATGTTGATACATACATATCGGACCTAATGGCTTATCTTCGTGTGAAACATTTAGATAAAGCTTTGGCTCAAAAACAAGACGATCAACTTCCAGTTGAGAAGTCTCTCATTCTGTGATTTAAATATGATGAATGACTTAAGATATATTTTTTTATTCTTTTTTTTTAAAATCTTCGCTCATAAATAAACGTATGTTTCTAATAATAATAATAATATGAAAAAGAAAATAGCATTCATTATTCAAAATAAACGTCTTCTTGAAAAGATGTTTTGCCTTTAACAGCTTCGAAAATACACCAACGACGTTGACCGGAATTAGTTAATGAATATTTCAATTTCCATTGTCGAATACATTCGTCGTTTTCTTGACGAGTTAATTTCTAAAAATTAATAAAAAAAAAGATAAAAATTCATTACGAAATCTTTCTTTGTTTTGTTTTTTCTCAATTACAGAATTTGGATTTGCACGATTTTTTTCGGCAATTTCAATTTCTTTTCGACAATATTGTTGATATAATTCCGAGCAATCTTCAACTTTAACATTAACAAAACCACATTTTTCCAAGAGCTAAAATTAAAATCAATTAAACATTTAACTCATATCTCTCGACTAAAATTCATCATACTTCGGTATATTCTTGTATTGATGTTAATGTATACATGCCTGAACGTGCATAATCAATAAGATCTTGAGAGAATGGTGTTTGTCCACAACAGAAATCTGTTATCAATACACGACCGTCTTCTTTCAACCATGTATAAAAGTTATTTAATAGAATATCTTTTTCCGAAACATGCATAAGAACATCACGACTAGAATCGTTACATTTATTTTCTTTCATTTTGTTTCTATTATTCACTATTTTACCTGTAGATAGCATCGAATTTTGCCGGTGTAAATCTCATTTTTGTACCGTCACCAACTTCGAAACGTATTCGATGTCCTTTATATTGCAAGGCACGATCCCATGCTGAAAAAGAAAAATACATATTCATTTCAAATTATAATCGAACTCTTATTTTTACTTAGTACCAATGCCTACCATATTCGCTGAGATGTCAACGCCGACAATTTCACAGCCGTAATCCTAATAGAAAAGCAAATTTTGAATACATTCGAGATCAATAAATCAATATGAACTTCAGCTATTTGAAATGAACTACCACCAGTTGCACTACCGAAATTTAATAAGCGTTGTGTTGATGTTAGATGTAAGCGTTTAGTTAGTTCTTTAGTTAGTTCAACACCTCCGATGGTTACATAACCTTCACCACGAACGGATTCGTACTTTTGAATACTTTTCTCGGCATATTCGGAATGATCGAGAAAATCTTGTAAAGTTTTGTAACCATTATGATTTTGTAGGTTTGTTTTGAAAAATAAAAAGCAAACCTAAACAAATATATGAAATTCATTTTTCTCCTTCTTTCTTTTGTTTTACTTGATTATTATTCTTTTTGATCTCATAGTATGATTCTAATGCTTTAGCAAAAACAAGTTCATAGACTTGTTCATGTGGTTGATCGGGTGTACTTGTTAACATACGTGATTGACACATATCGATATATTGACGAGGTGAACGGTAATGTGTTGGATTTTCATCAGGTTTAATATTTCCTTGAAAAAGAAAGAAAATTTTATTTTGAAAAAATCGAAATTTTATTGATTTAACTCACCTGATGAATGAAAGCATGATTCTCGAAAGAAGAGAGTTCCACCTGGTTTTAACCATTTCAAACTTTTTTGTAGAAGTTGTTCGGTTTCTACATCGGACAAATACATAAAAAGCCAATTACTGAACACAATATCAAAACTAGACAAAAACAAGAGAAGAATTTTTTGAGAAAATAAAAATATTTTCCTTCTCAATTACCTGTTCGGTTCGAATTCTAATTGTGTTGCATCTTTTTGTATGAATTCAACTGTACCATAATGACCATTTTCTTGTCTATTTTTTTCAAGAAAACTTTCCATAAAATCGACGGCAACAACAGATTTTGTTAATTGAGCAAATGTTTTTGTAAAACGTCTAAAGAATAAATAAAAATCGAATTTAAAACAAAACAAAACATCATAAAAATCCTACCCAATGCCAGCACCTAATTCGAGCACACGTTTGCCATCGAGATCAGGTAAACATTCGAGAATTTCCGGATATTCAAGTCGATTGATTTTATCAGCATTTGTATCGAGCATCATACTTTCAAGATTTGGATTTGAATTACGTTTCCAATAGGTAACCATTGTCGCACGATCTTCGGACGCTTTACAACGAAAAAAAAACAGAATTCATCAGTTCTTCTTGTTTATGTTTTATTTTATTTTACTCGAGCTACTCGATCGTCGTTGTTTATTCGTGTCTTCTTCACTGCTTAATCGTTGACGTTCACCGGTTTCGGGCATCATTTACTTTGAATTTGGAAATTTTTTTTTATTATTATAAGTATCTTCGAACACCTACAAATACAAAGTACAAAATAAAATAAACAGCATTCATTCTCCACACGGTTCAGCAGGTCACTGATATCATGAGATGTTTGCGTCACGAAAAAAAAAGCACACACGGTTTAAGTTTAAAAGAGTGCTTGCGAATTTGTTTTTCTCTCCTTTCTCTGCTGTGTCTTATATAGATCTTATCAGTCGATATTATGTGTGTATGCGTGTGTGTGAATACATGCAGTCGATGCATGTGAGAAAAAAAAAGCGGAGTACGACCAAATATTAAAAAAACAACAGGTTTGGTGACATCATCAGCTCTGAGAGAACAGATAGATGTTTTCGTGCGTTGATAGCCTCTCCGAATAGATTGATTTTTCAAAACATGAGTTATAGATCAGGAGGATAAGTATGCACTTATCTTTCATACGAACGCAAAATGATGGATGATATTGCGCGTATGTCTTCGGACTACTTTACGCGAGAGAATGTTTCGAATCGATGGAATGAAATTCCACATAGTTTTTTTTTGCTTTTTTTCTTCTCGCAATGAAATATATTTCTATCAGTAATCTTTTTTTCTTTTTTGATGTATAAAATATATCAAATATAGATGTAAAAGAAAACGAGCGAGTTATTGTTCGCTTGGACAATCGGGTTGTTGATTTGGATGAGCTTGTTTAAAAGCTGGAAGTTGATTTAATCGTTCTTCGATTGCTGTCATTAGTGGATAAACACTAAGATCAACATTAAATCTGAAATTAGAAAATATCGAGAAAGATTTGTAATTGATTGTATAAAAGATCGAACTACCGTCGTGCATTGTAAAGTTGAGGTACGAGACAACAATCAGCCATTGAAACTTCATCACCAACACAGTAACGTCCGGCTGATTGTTCAAGTGCTTTTTCTACGGCTAAAACAACAATAATTATATCTCGTATTTTCGACAATTTTAAATCGGATTTATCTTACCATCAAGTCCTGCTTTTATGTAATCACGTGCCCAAGCAGCTTTCTTGTCATCACCAACACGTTTGAGTACGCTCAAATTTTGCAATGGCTTTAAAATCAAGATAGGCATTGCAATCTAATTATTTTTTGTAAACTTACTTGTATACCCGATGCAATTATCTCGCTAATCATACGAGCCTAGAATATCATCGAGTCCTTTCGAACTAATCGATGGATTTTTTTTTGTTTTTGATTACTTGATATCGTTGAAAAAGATTTAGTGGTAAAAGATGCGGCTCATATTGATTCGTTTCTTCGATATATTCAATTATTGGAAGCTAAACACAAGAAAAAAAAGTCAAATAAATTCAATTTCATTGAAAAACAAATGTTTTCTACCGATTGTGTCAACGTTTTACCATCTATAACCAATACCTAAAATCAATTTAGATCTTTTTCGAAAAAGAACTATCAGATTCTTTTACATACTGGAACTTCAGCTTTTGGATTCAATTTCTTATGTTCCTCTGTTAACTAAAAATAATGAAAAATCGATCAAATCTAGCACTTTTCGTTTCTCGAACGTACTGTTTCACCTTTGAGTAGATTCACTGCATGTGTTGTGTATTCGATATTTTTCAAATTCAAAGCTAATCAAAAAAGATTTCATTGGAAGTTTTGTTTTCTGCTTACTCAAATTTCACTCACCAATTCGAACTCGATACGAACATGAACTTCGATAATACGAATACAATAATGCCTAAATACAAAAATCACCATTTTCTCAGTGCAAAATTCAAATTATTTCCATTACCTTTGTTGCAGAACTCGTCATTTTCGTTCTTTTCTTTTCAAAATAAATAAAATCTAGAGTAAGATCATAGATAAACACAAACGAACTGACCAGGTTTCACATTTCTTATCATCAAACAATGGAAAAATTCTTTGTTGTTGTTTTTTTATGGCCTATTTATTCTATCAGAAATTGTTTTCTTTTTTAAATAACGTTATAAATACAAACAAAAACAAACACACTTATTTAAATTAATATACAAATACAAAACGAGAAATTACTAAAAAAAAAGACAAAATAATTTGTTTTACATGATATTCGGTGCATAAATTTGAATATCATCTCTCAAATCATTTGATTGAAGTTTCAATTGATATTTAACAGCATTATTCAGTAATGCTGCAAAGTAAATGGCAATATCCGTTGATGAATCAGATCGATGTTCATTTTCATTCATATGAAATGATAATTCACTAAAATCTAACGGTTGTCCCGATGTTTTCAATTGTTCGAACAGAATTCGATGCATATTCGTTTGTAAATGACGAAAATCGGTTGTTGAACGTTGCCGTTTCGAATGAATACTAGGTGGTGTCGTTTGAATAACAATGTCGTTCACGGATTCAATTGATTTAGTTAAAATCGGATAAACATATTCGGGTGATAGTGGCCGAAGAAACTCTCGATTTGCTTCGAGTAATTTTTTCGATGACATTCGTTGTTTTTTAACTTGTTCGACAAGAAATGGAAACGGATATTCAATAGTTAATCGTCGTTTACGAGCGATTTTCGCTGGTGAATTTGTTTGTTCATCGATTTTCATTGGATTTTGCGTTTCATTTATAAATGCATTGACTTTACTCGAATCGAGATACGAATATTCATCGGAATTTTCTGTAAGAAGATGAACAGCATTGGTTAATATACTTGCATTACTCGATAGACTATTTGTACGTGAACGCATAGGCACAATTTGACTAGATTTCATGTCCGACATTGATGAAGGCGAAAGTACATTGACTGTAGAATCAAAATCTGAGAGTGTTTCGCTATTTGTTGTTGATAATGTTAGATGCATTTTTTCGTATAAATCACTTAACATTTGATTGTCATTGTGCATAGCTGAGAGAAAAAATTGATTGATCATAATCGGTCGAAATTCATCGTTACGATTCTTTCGTAACAATTTAGTTCGATCGTTGACAATCGATTTTTTTCGTTTGACAACGAGACGAATTTTTTTATTATTCGAGATTCGACGTTGAGAAAAATCATCTTCAGTATCGAGCTCTTCCGAATCATGTTCATCGTCGATTAAACGATTGAGATTTTCTGTATTCGAACGGAGAATTGATTGAGTTTTACGTGTTTCTGAATACAATGAATCGATACGTGCAGCATAGATTTTTGCTACAAAAAAGGAACGAAAATCATTGAAATTCTTTTCTTTACTTTCACTTGTGATGATTTATATTACCTGATGTTTCGAGTGTTGTTCCAACGGATTGAAAATTATTCATATGATCATCTTCGAAACTTGTACCTTCGAATATCGCTGGTAAATAATCGATAAGAACAATATCGAATGCATTTTTGGGTCCGATTTTATTCGAACGAAACATTTGCAATGTTGATTCATGTAATTTAGTTAATTCTTCATCGTTCATCGGTTGATTATCGATTAAAACATCGGTATCAAGATTTATTGCCATCGCATGATTAGTATCCATTGAACAACAAAATGATGAAGGAAAAAAAACAAACAAATTTATTGAGATCAACATAAACAAATCTTATTGGTCAATCGCGTGATGTCGCTAGATATCGATTCATCTACAAAGATGTGTTCGGTTTTTTTTGTTTGTATTTATTTTTCTTTCGGAAAAAAATAAATAAATGTTTCGGTTACAATGAGAGGTTATATATCACAATGAGAAACTATATGTGAAGAAAAACACACAAAAACAGAAAATTCTAATACAACAAACAAACGAAAACATTGCACTGATGTCGATCGATGAGCATGTCTACACAATCGAACGAATTTGATCAGCTAATACTTTAACATTTTCATCTTGCAAAAATGTTCGATGATCACCGGGAATAACTAAGACTTTTACTGGATTTTCGCAAATCTACACAAAAAAAAACAGAAATCATAAATGTATATAAATTGAAATCGATCGAGCCTTACAGTTGATAAGCCGTAATCGTTACCGATTGTTTGACTGTATTCGCTAGCTGTTTGTACACGAAATAATGTCGTTTGACAAGTGATTTTCTTTGATGGAACATATTTTTCTGCTAATAGTAATTTTGTATGAAAACGTTTAGCTATACGGATGATATTATCCGTGCCGAGATGAATCGTTTTATCGAGTAATTCAGCAGCTGATTGTAAACGTAATTCATATGATGAAAGATTAGCTAGGTCAGTAAGAATCTTCTTTTGATCTAAATTCGGAATGAATTGTTGAAGAAATGCGTAGAGCTAAAAAAGAATCAAGAAATTTTTAACAAAATATCGAAGAAGAAGAAGACAAAACGTACGACAGCAGCTTCGGCATGTTTAGGTTCATTGAATTTAGTTCGATATTGTTTCGTATGTGTAGCTACATACGAATGGCTACCATCGAGTAGTAACAATTGAGCAATACCTGGAAGTTGTAATGCAATTTCAACGGCAATACATGCACCAAATGAATAACCACCGATTAAATATGGGCCTTTTGTTTGTGTTTCAACGATTTTTTTGATATAATAAGCAGCAATATCTTCGATAGATGTATTTGGCACATCATCGGTTGATTGAAGTCCAAAAACAGTGATAGGTAGATTTTGTGCAAGTTCACGTAACATTTCAACATGACCTTCGATTGGATGAATGAGAAATAGATGTTCGTATTTCTTTGCTTGCATTTTTTCGTTTAATAAAACTAAGAGATCTTTAGGTAACCATTGACTTAAATCAATAGTTTGAAACGAATTCGATAGTTTTCTTTCGGTGTTATTATTATTATTATTATTCGCTGCTGCTGCCGTTGCTGTTGTTGTTGTTGTTGTTGTTGCAGCAGTTGATGCTGAACCTGAATCAATTTCTCTGAGACGTTTGACTGTTAATTGCTGAATTTCTTTTGAATTTGCTAATGAAATTGAATATTTCTGTTCGAGTAATTGTTTGATTTCGACGCTACCCAATGAATCCAAACCTAGATCTGCTAATGTACTATCGGATGACATTGTACTTGCATCAGATATCCCGAGAATATTCGCAATTGTTTCGATTAAACTCGCTGATGAATCCGATGAATTCGAAGACTTTTGTACTTTTTCTGCGAGAACATACGATGAAACAACCGGTACATTTCGAGTTTGTTGTAGGAAATAATCGATCGTTTCTAAACATGAAACCATACGTTGTGGTAATGTACCACCAACGACCGTATCATTCGAACCAAGATTTTCAATAACCATGCCAACATCACCGATGGCACCCCATTGAATAGCTAGACCTGGTAGACCATCTTGTTGTCGTTGTTCACAAATACGTTCCATGGTTGAATTAGCATAACCATAATTTGTTTGACCAGCATTACCTCGTCCGCAACTAATCGATGAAAATACAACGAAATAATCGAGCGTTTTCGACGAATATTTTCGTGTAAATTCATCGAGATATTTCGTTCCATTGTATTTAATATCTACAACTTCATTAAATTGGTCAACAGTTAAATTCTCAAATAGACCATCTTGTAAAACAGCAGCTAAATGAAAAACGCCACCAATTGGAAGTGAATTCTTAGCAATTAATTCTTCGCATTCTTTCGAATTGACAATATTCAATTTCGATATCGATATTTGTGCATCGAAGAACGTTCGTAGATAAGTTAGTTTTTTCAATTGATAACCCGTACGAATGCCACTTCTTGATAATAATACGAGATTTCGTGCGCCACGTTCAACTAACCATTCAGTCAATTCAAGACCGAAACCACCGAGACCACCCGTAATAATATATGTCTTATTGGCAGCAAACCATGTTTTTCGTAGAGCACGAACTTTTGGTTGTGTTTGTTCGGAAACTTTAATGACAACTTTGCCCATATGTTTACCTTGTGACATAAATCGAAAAGCTTGTTCGATTTCATTCGAATTGAAAACATTGCTTTGCAATGGTTGAACAACACCATTCTCGATACCTTGTTGAACAAGTTGATGAACACGTATCCATTCGTCGCTGGCATTTTCAAATAATGAATCAAGTAGAATACCGTGAAATGTCGTATTTTTCAAAAATACACTCATGCCTAATGGATTATTTTGTGATAGATCAAATTTACCGATTTCTAAGAATCGTCCATGTTGAGCAAGTAAACGAACGGATGCTTGTAGTTTATCTTCGGCTAATGAATTCAAAACAATATCAACACCTTTGCCTTTCGTAAGAAATCGAATTTGTTGTTCGAATGTTGTATCACGTGAATGTGCAATATGTTCATCATTTAGACGAGGAAATAATTTTTTCAAATATTCACGTTTATCATTCGAACTAACCGTTGTAAATACTTCACAATCATAACTAAATGCAATGGCTATAGCTGCCGTACCAACACCACCTGTACCAGCATGAATCAAAACTTTTTCGCCACGTTTCAATTGACCACGAACGACAAGTGCATAATAAGCTGTCGAATAGACAACAGGAATTGTCGATGCCTGTTCAAGTGACCAATTTTCTGGTACACGCCATGAATAACGTTTATCAATAGCAACTTGTGTGGCAAGACCTTTAGCTGATAGAAGACCCATGACACGTTCATTCGATGAATTGACACCGGCAAATTCAAGACCTAATAGACAGCCTTGCATTTTAAGATAACCAGGTATAGCTTCTGGACTTAATTTGCCCGTTGCTAACATAATATCTCGAAAGTTTAATGATGCATAATGCACAGTACAAGTATCATAATTTGGATCGTTGATATTTTCTTTTGGAATCACTGGTGATTGCAACCATGTCAACGATGATAAATCACCACGATTGAGAATATTAACATGTGCATTATCGGTTTCAAACCATGATGATTCATTTGATGTTGATAAATGTCGATGAACATACGAACCCCAAACTTGATTTCGATAGATATTTACAGTTAAATTTCGTTTTTTTAATGTCTGCCAAACATTATCATTAAGAATATTATCTGAACTTTGAATTTGTACAGCTCGAAGTATTTGTCCGCCGGGTTCACGTCGAAGACAATTGAAAAATCCCAATAGACCATTGTCAATTTGATTCGAAACTAACCAAACACGTTGTGATGTTGGATTAGCTAGGAGATTTTTGATTTGATCAAGCCATTGAAAATTCGTTTGATCTAAATTAACAATTGTATCATTGAGATTTTCATTCGATAGTTTTTTCCATAGTTGATAATTTGTTTTGTTTGCAATTAAAAGAAAATTTTCATTTTTTAATTGTTCATTATCAAGTTGAATTTCCGATGAAACAAGTAGAAAACCGTTCGTTTTAACCAGCGAACAAATCTTTTGCCAATCAGTATTTTCATTAGCAATAACTAAATCAACAGATGCTGTTAATGTTGAAAGATTGTCGACTAGAATTAATTTGCTATTATTGATTTCTTCAGCTGTTTGTGTTGTTACAAGTGTATATTCGACTGATTTAATTGATGGTTGTTGAGAATAGAAATTTGATATTTGTTCACTTAATTTATCATTACCAATTTGACAGAGAGATAATGTTGTTGTCAATGTATTTTCAAGTATTAAATATAAACATGTTTGTAATTGATCGACGGAATTTGTTTGTTGAAGATTTTCAAATGGTTCGAATAGATAGGATTCAAGAATCGTATTTTGTTGTTTATGTTTCTTTGATGTACCTGTACAATGTAAACCGAATAATTCGATACCACCTGAAAAACAAAGACTATTCCAATAGTCAACATAAACGGGACATGTCGATGTTTCAGTTGAGATCGATTGTAAATGTAATTTAGGATCGATACGTAATGAATCGATACGTGTTGGTAATTGTAAACCTTGTGATGGTATTAGATGTACTTGTAACATTGTATCAAGATAGGATATCCAATCATTATTCCAAGTTAATTCACCTGATGTACCATCGATTGTAATTTGTTTAATACCACGAAATACTCCTGAATATTCGTAACCACGAAGATTAAAATCTCGATAGATTTCATTTGTTTGTAAGAGATTTTCTTTTGAATTAAGAAGATTTTTTTTATGAAATTGTTGCATTGTTAATTGTTCACTAAGAGATATTTTTCCTGTAACAATAATTGTATTATTTTCAATGATTTCAAATGTACCATTAGTTGGTAGAATATTAACATAGAATGTCACTTTATTTTGTAATGAACAAATTGTAGCACGATGAATTTGTATTTGTTCGAAAAGTACGGGCATTTGTCGATAATCTTCATAATTATGTATACGAGCAAATGTTTTCCAAGCAAGAACTAAATAACCAGTTGCTGGAAATAAACAACGACCATCGATTTGATGACCAATGACAAGCGAATATTCGCTTGGTTCATTTAAATCAATTTCATGTTTAGCTTGTTGTACTGAACCCAATGATTGAGTAAACATTTCAAATGTAGGAATTTTCCATTGTTGTGAATGATCCCATTGTGATGCGATCAATGGTGAAATAAATGGTACATTAACAGGTACAGGATATTGAATAGTTTCATAATTTAACATAATATTAACATTAATACCTTCGTTATATAATTTACCAAGATTTGTATAGAAGTAATTGATATGATCGTGTGTACCACGTTTCATCAAATTTAAATGAACGCAATCGGTACTTAGTGATCGTTTGATAATAGCTAAAAGAAGACAATGCGGTGCTAATTCGAATGTAATTGCGTTTGATGGTATTTTTTGAAGAGCTTCTTGAAATAAAACTGGACTACAAAGATTATTGACATGATAATCAGGCGATGACGTCAATGCTAATGGTGTATTCCAACGTTCTTCAGGTACACTCGATGAAATCCAACGAGCTGAACGTTGTTTTGGTGGTTTACTAATAACATTTTCGAGACATTTTTTCAATAATGGTGCAATTTCCATCATATAATGAGAATGAAATGCAACTTGATTGCAAGCAACTTCTTTGGCGAAGATTTTCTTTTCTTTTAATTCTTCGACAAATTTTTCAATGCTTTCCTTCGGACCTGATACGGTAACGGTATCGATAGCGTTGTGACAAGCTGGTGAAATATCTGATGGACACATTTCTTTACATTCAGCCCATGTTAAACCAACGGCAGCCATACCACCTAAAAACACAGAATAATTAGATTTAATTTCTGTTTTGTTCGTTTCGAATTACCTGCTGGTAGATTAGCTTCTTGAATACATTTGCCACGGAAATACGCAGCTAGAAGTGTTTCTTCAGCTGTAAAACAACCGTCAGCATAAGCACAACCTAATTCTCCGACACTATGTCCAACAATACCATCAGGTTCAATACCCATTGCTTTCAAACAATCGACTAATGCTATTTGAATAGCAGCAATACCAACGAAACTATTCACTGGCTTATCGAGATCGCTGGGTGTCGATGAGAGGATTAATTGAAATAGATCAATATCATATTTTTTCAATACAATAGCACTTTGTTCAATCGATTGATGAAAGAATTTCAATGTCATTAAATCACGACCCATGCCAGACCATTGTGTGCCCATGCCAGAGAATACAAACCAAATTGGTCGTCGTTCACTATTTGTTTTCTAAATCAATTTTTTTTTGTTTTTGTACATCAATCGAGAATTCAATTGAAAATAACGATTACTTTAATTGTTGTTGTTGTTTCCGATGAATTTAATAATGTAAAACCACGATATGGATGTGTATGAGATGGATGATAGGAATTTTCCGAAATCAATCCTTGTAATTCAATATTATTTTCAGATTGTTTTAAATGTTTGAGGATATTTTCACAGCCTTCAGCTGTACGTGCACATGCAAATGCAACACGAACATCTTTTCGTGATGAATTTTCATTCTCTTGTCGACTTGTATTAGCTTCAAGAACAGCATGAACATTGGCACCACCAAAACCAAATGAATTTATTGATAATAAATTATTTGGTAATCTAAATAAAGTTCATCAATCAATCAATTATTCAATAGAAATAACAAAATCTCACTTGGTTTTTTCTGTAACAACTTTCAAACGACCATCGGTTAAACCTGGTATATCGGTATTTGGTGCTTGAAAATGTAGATTAGCTAGAGAGGAAAAAGCAAAAAAAAACGTTTTTTTTTTGTTGTTGTTGAACAAGAGAATCTATTGTTAATCATACCAGGTAAATGACCATCTTGTATGGCGACGAGTAATTTTGCAAGTGCAGCTACACCTGAAGCTGGTTCTGGATGACCCATATTTGATTTCGTCGAACCGATTAATAATGGTTGTGTTCGTTTACTACAGAAAACTTGAGTTATTGAATTCATTTCTTGTGGATCACCAGCACGAGTTCCTGTTCCATGTGCTTCAACATATCCAATTTGATTTGGATCGAGATGAATTTCATCATAGATTGTTTCTAATAATTTCTTTTGCATATCACCACTTGGAAATGTAATACCATCTTTTTTCCAACCATCAGTATTTGTTTTCGAATGTAAAACTGTTGCATATAAACGTTTAGCATCTTGACGTTTTTGTATGAATACAGTTGCAACAGTTTCCGAACGAACATAACCTGTACCACTTGAATCAAATGCTCGACAAGCACCATCGGGTGAGAGCATTTGTAATTTAAGAAATTGTAATGATGTTTGAGGACGAAAGCAAAGATTGACACCGCCAACAATAGCTGCATCACATGCGCCACTACGAAGTGCATTGAGTGCACAATCAAGTGCTAAAAGACTGGATGAACAAGCTGTATCGACTGTAAATGATGGTCCTTTGAAATCAAAAAAATAACTTAAACGATTGGCAAACATCGATGTTGCACAGCCAGTCATACTGTAACCTTCTAATGTTTGTGGATCAGTTGAAAATGCAGTTTGTGCATCGGAACCACTGGCACCGATAAAAACACCTGTTTTTGTACCTTTTAATTTTGTTGGATTAATACCAGCATCGCAAATACTTTCATATGTAACTTCGAGTAGAAGACGTAATTGTGGATCCATATTATGTGCTTGTTTAGGATGAACATTGAAGAAAGCCGCATCGAAACGATCGACTTCCTTTAATTTACCATTTCGTGTTGGAAGACCGTATTGTCCCACTGGCCAACGACGATCGTCAGCTGTAACCATATCTATACCATTGAATAGATTCGATGCAAATTCATCGATTGAATTTGCTTCGGGAAATCGACCGCTAACACCAGTAATCACAAAATCATTATTGTCATTCGATGAATAATAACCATTTGTTTTTACACTATCACCGTTTGATAGAGACATATCACGTTTCTGTTTTCTATCTAAAAATTAGAAGAAAAAAAAACGACAATAGATTATTGAAATCGAAAAGTGTGTCAGCACATATTTAAATATGTATGTTTTCTGTAAATGTTTGTGTGTCTCTGGTTTTGTTTTATGTGTTTTTTCAGTTTAAATAATGTCCTTCGACGCCTTGGTGACGAGAGAAACAAAACGAGAGAAAAAAAATACGTAAACCAACGTGCAATACCACGATTCGAGGTCAAGAAATGCGTGATTCTTCTTTCTCTTTCTCGCTCGTTCGATAATGGTGTGTAAGGTAAACAAATTTCGTTTTTATCATTTCTAGCTATACTAAAAACACCATCGAACCATATGTTTTATCTAGTCATTTAATAGGACTCTCCATAACTTAACCGTATGGTTAGCTATCTTCAATCACGTCCCAGCTGTGTGCGCGCTTAACTAATACGACTGGTATCTATTGTCATTTCAGTACGTTTTTCGATTCGTGATTGTCGAAAAACAAATGTAAAGGTATCTGCGCTCGACTTGATAAAAGTCACATCGTATGATAACGGAAAGCGTCCTTTAGTCACCGAAAGTGTTCGAATAACCTCAAAACTGAGTAAAAAATGACATATTTATTATTCGAGATTATATTCAAGAAAAAATAATAACAATAATAAAAAATCTAGAATTTTCACCATCATTGAAATTGTTTCAGCATTGCTGACAAACCAGCTGTACCTCCTAATAAAAATCGTTTGTGTTTTCTTTCCAATTTTTACAAATAAATCCGTTTTTTATAACTTACCCACTTGATTTATTATTCGTGGATCTAACCGTCTAGCGAGTTCATTAACTGTTGTATTTGAATTACCTCGATTATTTGCAAAGCCTGGTCTACTACATACATTTGCTACCTGTGAGATTTGGGAATATTGTTTTAACAAGTCTTGAACTTCACGAACTGACACACCGGCACCACGAGCTACTCGATTATAGCGATTCGATTGTTTAGCAAATAATTTCACTGCATCAGAATGATCTAATTCTTAAAAAGACAGAAAATAAAAGCTAATCTTTTTGACGAGAATGCTCATACCACTATCAGTCATACTATCCATGATGCACATCATCTTTTTTAAACGTATTTGTGATATTCGTTCATCATTTTTCGATAATAGATCAGTACCAACTCCTGGTATCATTGACTAATAAATAAACAGACATACACATACTCACGTTTTTCTTTTGTTATTTCGATTTTAACCTACCATTATATGTCCTATTGAACCCATTTTCATGACACCTTGAAATTGTTCATACATATCACGCAGCGTAAATTTTCCTTGTTTCAATCGTTCGATTGTATCAGATTTTGGATTAATAACTTCTTCTTGTATCATTTTCTGTAGTCCAACATGATCACCATCTCCTTCATACGTAAAATATGATCAATCTCAATGATTAACAAGCAAAGCACATACCTAATAATTTACTAACAAATGATCGTGCTTCAAATACTTCGAAATCAACAAGATGTTCACCAGTACCAAGATATATAATTGGACTTTGAGTAGTTGCCACACTAGAAAGAGTCAAAATCCAATGTTCGAACTCGATTCAAATCGAACAACTACTTACGCAGATAATGCTCCACCACCTTTAGCACCACTATCCATTTTGGTAATGATCACAGAACCAATATCAACCGTTGATTTGAATGCTTTTGCCTATTGATGAATCAAAAATAAACAATTCAAAAAAAAATACGTATTTTTTTGCCAACCTGTAATTCACAAGCTTGACCAATACTTGCATTCAGAACAAAAATAATATTATCCGGTTTCTACAAACAAAAAAAAACCAACAATTCAAATCGATAAAAAAAAGAAGCTAATCATCTTGTACAATTTCATTGCATAATTGAAGCATCTCTTCGAACAACGCTTGTTCTTGAGCATGTCGACCACTTGTATCCACAATAATTAACTCATAATTTTCCTTTCGAAATATGTCAACACCTTCCTTAGCAACGACTAATGGGTCACTTTCCATTGGATTACCGAAGAATGGTATGCGTGCTTTGAATGCATTTTGTTGTAATTGATCAAATGCACCAGCACGATATGTATCGGCACAAACTAATGCTGTTTTCCAGCCACGTTTCATATAGTAATATGCATACTAAAGATTGAAATAAAGATTTATTTGAATCGGAGAAATATTTCGAACGTACTTTTGTACAAGTCGTTGTTTTTCCATTGCCTTGTAAACCGACGAACATAACAATATTTGTTCGTTTTTGTACTGGTTCCCATTTTTTGACACCTGGATCAAGAAGCTAAATATCAATTCTCGAAAAAAAAGAAGAATTCATAAAGAAAATAAATCCTACTCGAATTAATTCTTGACGAACACTCAATTTAATCAATTGTCGTTTATTGAAACCAATAGCTGTTTGATTTGAAATAATATTTTGTCTAAATAACAAAAAAATAACGAATATACTTCATAAATGAATCTTTGTGTGTCATAGATCGCACCTGACATTTTCACGTAATTGTTTAACTAGATGAATATTTACATCTGCTTCGATCAAAGCTCGACAAATATCAGATAATGTTCGTTCGATGATTTCTTCATTGACGATTGTCTCGTTTCTCAAACGATTGAACGCCGTCGAAAGACTACGACTGAGATTTCCAAGAACCATTGGTAAACTTCATGTTGACGCCAATTTATCAAAGCAAATATATACATAACTGAGTGTCCATTTTTACGTGTCAAATATGACGAAACGTCATTTAAACATGAATTTATTACGAACTAGCCAATCATCAATAACTTTTTTTTAAAATCAAATTATTCAATTTAACTTTAATTTTAGTTAACATTGAGCTTAGTTTTGGGAAATGAAGTGCGTAAATCAAAACCAAAATGTCTGTTATTCTGTAAAATAGAAAACCAATCATAGTCCTAGTCCATGTTTTACAAACATCCAAAAGTTCTGTTCTGTTCTCTTTGCTACTGCAAAACATCAGTACAGAGGAGCCATGATGCTCATCATGAAATTAAAAAAACGCCAAATTTTTTTACACTTATAGTGTTGATGTAGTAGTACTTAATATAAATTGAAAACCACGGTCTAAATTAGAATGATGACAACAACTGATAATGCAGCTGTCAAAAACGATTAACCTGTACAAACTTTCGCACACTCGAACGTCCTTTACGAGCACAAATCACTTAAAGAAAAAAACGAATCATGGGAGTTTTTTTCCTTATCTAAATCGATTTTTATTGTAGAGTTTATAATGTTTTCAAAAAAAAACTATAAATTCATAAATCAACCGAAATATTTGTATACACAATGACTACTTTCTCTGTCCTTGATTTTTATAAGCGCAGTACATTTTCTCAAAATATGTCAATACTCGAGAAAAGCATCGAACTGAAACGTGCTCGATTGTACTTCATTTGCAAATAACCTCTCCGAGCGCAAAGTACGTATGAGTATGAACCGTATATTTTCGATCAATAAAACGTAGTAGAATCGTTCGTTTGCTTTCAGGTAAGAAAGTGTGCATCGTTTGTTAATGCGTAACTAGTCATGTGTAAATAACGACTGTATTATTTAACGAACAGAAATAAATACGAAAACAGAAGGAAAACAAAAATACAGACACGAGTATCAAGTCACTGCAAAATCAGAGAATCCGAATAATAGACACAAAATGAGTTCTATTGAAAAAGAAGAAAAAGCAACAGCCAATGGGATTAATTATGATACAAAAGAGTAAGTTAGTTGTATTGATTTGAATGAAGTAGGTTTTTTTGTATCTTTGATAGTGTGACTGTTACATCAGCTGATAATGATGATGATGATAACCCGAAAGGACAAGGTTTCTTTGGAAAATTACGTTCGAAAAAGAAAAAGAAAGAACCTGCTAAAGCTGTTAGTCTTGCTAGTCTAGTAAGCGATTAAAATCAATGATTTTCTTTGATTTCAAGAAATCGATTTGTCTATTCATTGCAGTTTCGTTATGCAACATCCCTTGATATTGTACTAATTTTTATTGGTATGATAGGAGGTATCGCCCATGGTGTTTTAATGCCAATGATGATTCTCGTCTTTGGTGATGTCCTCAATTCGTTTACAGATCGAACAAGAGATATATGTACTGCAAATTTTACTGAATTATCTATAAATTATTGTCCTCCGGGTTACAATTTAACTGCATCGAATTTTTTTAGCTCACTTGAGTAAGAATATGAAAAGAAATTATTCATTGAAAGCAACTATCGATTTTTAGAATATGTAATTTTACTGAAGGAGCATCGATAGATTTCGGAAGTATCATTGTCAAACAAGTCAATTATTTAGTTGCAATCGGTTGTGTTAGTATTGTTTTGGGTTATATTCAAGTTGCTTTTTGGAGTATGCCTGCTGAACGACAAACAAGAGCAATACGACAGAATCTTTTTCGTGCCATACTTCGAAAAGAAATTACCTATTTTGATACGCATAAAACAGGCGAATTAAATACAAAGTTAACCGATGATGTTGATAAGATTCACGACGGAATTGGAGATAAACTTGGTTCAACATCACAACTTCTTGCATCGTGTATTACTGGTTTAATACTTGGTTAGTTAAGAAAATGATTTTTCAATTTACTGTTCATTTGCAATTATTATTTAGGTTTTGTTAAAGGATGGAAATTAACATTAGTTGTTTTATCATTGTCACCTGTATTGTTCATGTCAGCTGTTCTATTTTCTCAAGTTTGTTGAAAATTTCTATTTAAAAATAATCGAATTTTATTTAGCTTGCATCGAGTTTAACAGCTATGGAATTGAAAGCATACGGAAAAGCGGGAGCAGTTGCAGAAGAAGTTTTTAGTTCGATTCGAACTGTTCTATGCTATAATGGGCAAACACGGGAAGAAAATCGGTTTGTTCATCACGTTTGGCAATTAACTTAGATAAATATATATTTTTTTCTCTTCAGATATGAAAAATTTCTTAATGATGCTCGAAAAAGCGGTATTAAAAAAGGTGCTGTCAATGGTATTACTATGGGTATGGTGTGGTTTCTTATCTATTGTGCTTATGCCTTAGGTATTTCATTTATATATTTATACTTCATTATTCGAATACATTTTTTTTTTCGTTTATTCATAGGTTTTTGGTATGGAGCTAAACTAATTCGAGAGGAAAATTACAATATTGGTAATGTTATCATTGTAAGTTGAATATGAATATTATTTTTAAGAAAAGCTAATCATTTAGGTCTTTTTTTCAATTATTATCGCTATATTTAATCTTGGCCAAGCAAGTCCACATTTTCAAGCATTAACTCAAGCACGTGCTGCTGCTTACATTGTTTGGGAGGTCATTGACACTGTAAGTCATTCCTCGATAGTTGTGAACAGTTTTGATGTCTGTTAAACACTTCTTTTTCTTATTTAGCCATCAAAAATTATTAGTGATTCTGAAACAGGTGTGAAAAAAGATGGTCTCATAGGTGATATTGAATTTAAAGACGTTCACTTTTCATATCCATCTCGACCTGGTGTCAAAATTCTCAATGGATTATCATTTAACGCAAAACGTGGTGAAACAATTGCACTTGTTGGTTCATCAGGCTCGGGCAAATCAACTTGTGTACAATTAATACAACGTTTCTATGATGCCGATCAAGGTTCAGTAATTATCGATGGACAATTAGTAACAGAATATAATTTGAGATGGTTAAGAGAACATATTGGTGTTGTTAGTCAAGAACCAATTCTATTTCAAGCAACAATTCGAGAGAATATTCTTTTCGGACGAGAATCAGCAACGGATCCTGAAATTCATGAAGCAGCTAAAATGGCCAATGCACATGATTTTATTATGACTTTACCAGATGTAAGCTAGAAGATAATAGATAAATATAGATTTTAATTTGATTTTTTTTTCTTCAAACAAAAAAAAAGAAATATGAAACACGTGTTGGAGAACGTGGTGCAGCATTATCAGGTGGTCAAAAACAACGTATTGGTATGTCATTTAATAATAATAACCCAATTATGATTTTTGTTGAACATTCTCTTTTTATCAGCCATTGCTCGAGCATTGATCCGTGATCCAAAAATTCTACTTCTTGACGAAGGTAAATTCTATCTGCTAATTTCTCTTCTAATTTTCACTATATTCTATCTCTCTAGCTACCAGTGCACTCGATAATGAAAGTGAAAAAATCGTTCAAGAAGCATTAGATCGTGCTGCTGAAGGTGGATTTACTTTTAGGAAAATATTCTACATATACGTTATTCATTTTGTTAATAATAGGTCGAACAACCTTGGTCATTGCTCATCGTTTATCAACAATTCGAAATGCCGATAAAATCATTGTCATGCACAAAGGTGAAGTTGTTGAAGTTGGTAATCATGATTCATTGATGCGTGCTGAAGGCATGTATCATAATCTTGTTGAACAACAAAATTTACGACAAGCTGAAGAAGAAGAAAAATTTGCTTTCGAACGACAGGAAAGTGTTGGCCTAGTTGTAGCTCATCAGAACAGTGAAAATCATTTGGATGCTTCATTTGCACGACATCGTTCGTCAACAGTTGTCAGTTTGACACCGTCGGTTATGGCGGCTTTGTATGGAAAAAATAATAATACAGCAACGAACAATGAAACTGATGATGATGATAAGAAAAAGAAAAAAGTATAAATTAAAAATTCGTAGTTCATTCGAAATAAATTTCTGTCTTTTCTTTTTTGTTTTAAATTAGGAGAAAAAACCAAATGCTGCACTGAAAATGTTAGCTATGAACAAACCTGAATGGTTATTTATTGTAATTGGATGTGTTGCTTGTATAATCAATGGCGGTATTCAACCGGTTTTTGGTATTATTCTTAGTAAATTAACAGCAGTCTTTCAAGAATGTGATCCTGAAGTTCAAAAAGATCGAGTTTTACTCTACATTCTTCTTTTCATTGGCTTTGGTATTCTAATATTGGTTGCTACGTTTCTTCAAGTAGAAATTCTGAATTTATTTTCAAAGAGCTACATACATATATTCATTTTCAGGGCTTTCTTTTTGCTGTATCCGGTGAAGCTTTAACGAAACGTTTACGTTCACAAGCATTTCGTGCACTTCTCGGTCAAGAAATAGCATATTTTGATAATCCAAAAAATAATACCGGTGCTTTATGTACACGTTTAGCCACGGAAGCATCGGCTGTTCAAGGTGCAACCGGTATTCGTATTGGTACAACGTTTCAAAATTTAGCTTCACTTGGCACTGGCATTATTGTCAGTTTTGTTTTCTCGTGGCAATTGACATTACTTGTTCTTGCTTTTGTACCATTTATGGTTGCTGGAGGATTTTTACAAAGTCGATTGATGACGGGATTTGCAAGTAAAGATAAGGACATGTTTGAAGATGCTGGCAAAGTATAAGAAAATTGAGTTCTAGGAAAAATAATGAAAGAGTTATTCATTTAGATAACAGTTGAATCAATACAAAATATTCGAACAGTTGTACAATTAACAAAAGAAGATTATTTCTATGAAGAATATTGTCGATTGATTAATGTTCCATATCGGTAATTACAAATGAATTATACTAGATCTTTATTTGTTGTTACATTTTAGTTCATCGATAAAACGAGGACATTTATTGGGCATATTTTTTGCTTTAACAAATTCCGTTATGTTCTTCAGTTTGGCTGCCTTGTTTCGATTAGGTGCATTTTTAGTTGCACAAGATTCAATTACGTTCGAAGATGTACTATTGTAAGTTCTAATTAAATTTTTCTTTTGTTGCAATTACATAAATTCATTTTTAGATGTTTTAACTGTATTATTTTCGGTGCACAAAGTGTCGGTCAAACAGCATCGATGTAATCGATTGATATTCAAATATTTGAAATCAACTAAAAGATTTCTCGCTTTTTTTCAGGTCACCCGATTATGCAAAAGCTGTTGAAGCAGCAGAAAAAATTTTAGAATTATTAAATCGAAAGCCAATAATTAATAATCGATCAAGTGACGGTGAAGAAATCGTAAGTCAATTCGATCGATTGATATGATCTGTTTTGATTGATTTTACCAAAAGGCGAATTTCCGAGGAGAATTGGAATTCGATGGTGTTCATTTTATTTATCCGAATCGACCAGAAGCAATTATTTTGAGAAATTTTAAATTAAAAATTAAAGCAGGTCAACAAGTTGCACTCGTTGGTAAGAATTGATCGTTATGAATTCAATTGAAATCGAATTTTTGCGAATAGGTGCATCTGGTTGTGGAAAATCGACAACAATTCAATTAATCGAGCGATTCTATGATGCAAATGTTGGTCAATTAGTAAGAGAAAATACTTTGATTTTCATTTTGTCGATCATATGTTTCTTAATAGTACGCCGATTCGAAAGATGTGCGTAGTTTGAATCTTCAATGGTATCGATCACAACGTATGTTTTCCCATTTTTCTTAGTTCTTAGTGTGAAATAGAATTATTTTTGATTTAGTTGGTCTTGTTTCACAAGAACCAATTCTCTTCGATATGTCAATTCGAGAAAATATAGCCTATGGTGATAATAGTCGAGATGATATAGCTATCGAAGAAATTATTGAAGCAGCTAAAAGTGCAAATATACATGATTTCATTCAAACATTGCCCAATGTAATTTCTATAGTTAACTTTATTTGAAAAGAAAACGACAAGTATTGTTTAGGGATACGAAACAAATTGTGGAGCAAAAGGTACACAACTATCCGGTGGACAAAAACAACGAATTGGTATGAGAAAACAAGAATTTTTGAAGAAAATTATTTGTTCTTTTTAAGCAATTGCTCGAGCATTGATACGAAATCCAAAGGTTTTATTACTTGACGAAGGTAAGATTTCAACAACAACAACAACAACAAAAAATAATATAACATGCTTATTGTTTAGCTACAAGTGCTTTGGATAGTGAAAGTGAAAAAGTCGTTCAAGAAGCATTAGATCGTGCTCAACAAAATCGAACATCAATCACCATTGCTCATCGTTTATCAACTATACAAAATGCTGATGTCATCTGTGTTCTACACAATGGAGTGGTCGTTGAAAGTGGTACTCATCAAGAATTACTTGCTTTACGTGGACGTTACTATCGATTAGCACTTGGCAAATTGAAATAAACATATAGTATTTATCTGTATTCAAGACTATGAAGAAAAGAAAACTAAATAAATATCTTTATACGTATATGTGTAGATATTTCTTAAGACAATGTATTATTGAAAAATGATAGAATATTTTCCATGAAAAAATCTTTGTTTGGCTTATGTGGAGTGTCTTGATGACGTGTATGCGATGTAAATGTGTGTAATTTTCCTTGTTCGAATAGAGTTCGTAGACCAATTAAATCTTCAGTAAATTGTCGAGATGAATTCCAAGTTTCGATCGCTAATGATTCGTTATAATAACCTCGAAATAGACCTGATTCTCTTGGCGTTATAACTTCATCAATATCCGAATAAGTCATAACAAAAGCATTTAATTTTAACATATTATTTCGATATGTTTCATTACGTACTGCACGTTCATTATTAATATCAGGCAGAAAATGACAATGTTCATAATATTTATCTAATTGTGTTGGATCACGCCAATAATTTGCAATGCCAACTTCATTTTGTACACTTTCTTCATACGCATATTTCGTAATTAATTCTCGATAGTGTGCAGGTATTTTAAGAAGATAGGGTATGCCAAATACTCCTTGATGATTACCACTGAGTGTAATATAATTATACACAGGTAATGAACAACGTTCAAGAGCACCTCGAGTAATGAGACTTCCTTGAGAAAAACCAAGCATATTAAAACCTTGTTGAAGTCGACTATCATTGTGTACTTTTTGACAAAAATGTTCGACTTGTTTATCCAATGGCCATATCAATGAATCTTCGACACCATTACCAATTTCAATTGAAACAACATAAATATCAGGAAATGCTGTTTTAAGCCAACCAGCAAGTTCATCCATGTCCGACGCTTTTGCAATGATGCCATGCATTAAAACAGCTGGCCGATAGTTTATGCTTTGAATTGAACAAAAACATAGAGCAAAAAGAAAGAAACAAAAGCCAAAACGAGACATAGTGTTTCTGTTTTTGTTTGAAAATAATCAAAGACAATGAATATGAATGACTTTTTTTCTCTCTCCCGATTAGATATGATCGATAGACACCTGTTGATTCTCACACACGAAATGCAGAATATCAATGATAAAAAAAATACTTTATTTATTCCATCGAAGGTTAGAAAATGGTACACGAATATGTAAAAGCATAAGAATCAATCAAATATCTTCTTGATGATTTATTGATTTTCTATTGTGTAATATTAAATACGATAATTTAAATGCCCATAGAACACTAATTACTTGAAAAACAACTCCAGTAAGATAGAAATAAAGTGGAATAATTGTCAAGTGAATTTCTAAAGTTTCATTCGGAAATTCTGTTGTTAAAATTACAAATCGAATGGTTTCATAAACAATAAAAACACATGTACACATTATATTAATCGTACCTAACCAAGCAAACTAAACAAGAGAGAAAGTTTATGAAAATCGAAATGTAATTCCTACTACGAATAGACCATTATCATAGAATCTTTCAGTTACAAACATTCCACTAGCAAAAAGAAATGTCCAATAAATAATAACAATCAATTCTGCGATATTCGTTCGATATTGTAATGATAATGAACAGATTATAAACATAAAACATAGAAAACAGATCAACTATTCGATAGAAAATAGATCAATAATTTTCTAGAAATCAAAAAGTTTACTTACAAGTTTAAATGAAAGACAAAACAGAAGAGTTCGTTGAATTTTTTTAATTTCCGGTAAACGATTCAAGACAATTGCTTCATTTTCGAGAGAATATCCACCGAGAATCAACATTTGCGTAATAATTAAGCTAGAAAAATAATTCTTTGCCTGGAAAATGTCGAGATAACACTACTATTTCAAGTTGTCAACAAGTACAATAATTGAGTGATGATGAGATAGGAAAAATATATAGGTCAATCAAAGCAAAAACTTTATTTATTTCATGTTTAAACAAACTGACTAAAGATTAACATGGAAAACAAATTTGAATTTTAGACAACATCATAACGAGCATACTAAAGCAATTTATGTGTAAAGAAATGATTCTTGTTTATTTATGAAATTGATTTTCTGTTATTAATGTTGACAATTGATTAGTCATACGAATTGTATATGCCTAGAAAGTAAAATGAATTTTAAAAGAGAGAAAGAAAACCGATAATGTTAATTTACTGGTAAAAATGCAATGAAACACACGGCCCATTGATAACCCATAACAAAAATTATTGTTGAAGCAATGCTTGTTGTATATTTTTTCATAGCAGTTGGAACAATAACAAAAATTAAAAGAGTGCCACACACTATTATTATATTCAGCATAATCAATTTAGAAAACTAGAAATGAAAACAAAACAGATGAATTCGAAATAGAAATCAATTGATTAAACATACGATGAGTAAACCTTTGACGTGATATCGATCAGCTATAACCATTCCAATGAGAAAACATACGCTTGATAATAATGGTAAAAATCGAATTATTGGATGGTAAGATTCAAGTCCAATTGAATAATTGAATGCATAAGTAAAAGCGAAGAAAATACTGATTAATAACGAAATAGTCTACAAATGATTGAAATAAAGATTTTTTTTACTAGATGGAAAAAAAATTCCAACATACAAATTGAATGCTTGTTAAAATTAAAACCTTTGTTCGTGTTGAATTGATTCGACTTAATTGAGAATTTGTTGATGAGTGGTCTGTCCCATCCGGAATATGAATATGAACATTTTTTTCATCGGAGAGCGGCGTGTATGTCATTGTTTCCAACTTTAAAGCAGTGTTCTGAAAGAATATTGAATCGATTCAAATAACACTTCTTTCTTTCCTTCAACTCACGCGTCAAGAGACACCTTTTAGACTTTTTTAAATACTACGCACTACTCTTCAGTCGTCGGAGAGCTTTCTCTATCTAGCCTTGAAATTTTTTGTATCAAACCTCTTGACAGAAAAAAAAGAATTAAATGACCCCTTCTGTTTTATGCCCTCTGTGATAATAAAACTATTCGTAGAAATCCTATATTTATTTCTAAAAAAAATATTCCTAAAGTATAAAGAAAAATAAATCGATTAAAAATGTTAGGCGGACAAAACACTCGAAATTGATTAATTAGAACAAAACACACAAATGAATCGAATGAAAATGAAAGTTAATCTTTTCGCGCGCGTGCACGTGATCGTCGAGTAATTGTTGTTTCTTGATCTTCCTCAGTTTTTGTTTCTCCTTGTTCATCTTCAGCTTCATCAGCTTCCTCCTCCTCTTCCTCCTCCTCATCTGATATTTCATCAATTTTCTTTTTCGATCGACTCGAACGTTTCATTGTTTGTGGTTCTCGTAAAATATAATAAGCTAATAATAAAATAATGATAATTAAAAGCACGATAATGATATAGAGTACTAATAGCCATGGGTTTCGTTTTAAATCTTTACTAGCTGAATCAATGAAATTTTGAAAGGCTGATTTTGGTTTTGATGATGCAGTTGCAGATCGTCCTTCGAGAATTGATTTTTGATCCCACAATTGATCAGCATAATCCTCAGCAATGCTTGGATCGGATGTAATAAGAAAATTATCGAAAACCATGCCATCATTTAATGACCAGAGTTCTAATGATAAACTACCGATTGGTGTTAGTTGATACGGATCAGCTTCTTCGAAATAATATGGATTCGGAACTTTTCGTGGTTCGTATTTGCCCTTGATAAGAAAACAAGTAGGAAAGTGTTGATTTTATTCAGAAAGAAAGATAGTTGATTGAATATACTCGATAATTTGGATTTTTAATCATGGGTGGTGACCAAGGACCACGATATGCCGGATTAGGAGCAAGTGGTGCTTTCCATGGACCACAGCCAGGTGCTTTCTGACAAATTGGATTGTCGATTATTGGTGCTTGCCAAGTGCCATCTTTAGCATCATTCCTATTACATTCAAACACAAAAATCAAAATATCAAACAACAATCAAAATTGAATTTATTACCAATTTTCAGGTTTTTTTGCATTCGGATCGGGAATACGTTGAGGTTCTAAAAATTATATAATTTTACCAATTCAATTGGTTCTCGTTATCTTACCATGTTCTAACCATCCATTCGGTATTTTAATAAGTGGATCAGGGATTTCTCTCGGCGCTGTTTCATCCCAGTCTGAAAATCAAACAAAATGAAGCCGAAATAATTCTTCTTCTCAAAGGTTTCCTATTCGTCTGTCTTAATTTAAAATTTAATCAATTTTTTTTTACATACCCGCCGGTTTCTTTGCATGTATATCAACAATTCTAAACAGACAAATTCAATAATAATCAAATTTAAATTCATTTATTCGTTTGTTTATTACTCTTCTCGATCATCCCAATGGTCAGGCTTTCGATCGTTTTCATCATCGATTTCTTTCGATGGAATAATCGTCGGTTCGAGATCGGTCAATAAATTACCCGAATTGATTACTTTATGATCAATAAGCATTTTAAATGTATTATCACTCGATAGAACTAAATCAAATAGAAAACAATTCAGTGAAAATAAACAATTTTGTAATCGAATTACTTAATGTAAATAAATGCGAACGTTTATCAGTAAAATAAGTTTCTATTGATTCGGAAGGTTTCTTTGCATGATGTTCAGTATAATTGCCCGAAATCGGATTACGAAAACGAATGATAAAATGATATTTATTCTCTGCACTACATTTATCCGGACCGAACATGATTGTATATGGAGTTTTATCGGTAATTTGTTTCTGCAAAATAAACAAAACGATATCAAACAATCGAAAGAATGATTTTCTCGAACCAAATCCGGATGTTTATCTTCATAGGAAAGTAGTTTAATATAAGCTCCACCACATTCTAAACCATTGAGAAATTTGACTTCATATTGAATGACAAGTGTTTTTTCGGTGAAATCGAATGGTTTGTCGAGATTGGCAGTGATTGCATGATGTTTTTCTTTGGTCTATAAAGAACGCAATTCTTTGTCCTAATCTTTCTCTCTCGATAATTAAGTCTTTACTTTTAATACTAAAGCATAGTTATCTTTGTAAACTGATGATTCAGGTACTTCGATAGACCATTGTCCATCGTATTTGGCATATTGAGCATCGACTCCGTCTTTTTTCGCTTGCGATCTCACCCAATATGGCCAAGTTTTACGATTTTGAAATTGTTCATTGAAATAAATCTTTGTTGATGTTGATTTAAATATTGGAACACTAGTTCGATTATCTTTGGGTGTAATTTTTTCAGTTACTTTAACTTTATCACCATTGATTGATTTGATGATGAGAGAAAATACAATGAGAATACAAATACAACGCATGAAGACTTAGAATTTGTGCGTTGATTAGAAATCCGAAAAGAAAATGAATTAAAACAAAGAGAACGCGAGAGTTTTTATATTTGACAGAATTGAGTATTTCTCTTTTTTTTTCGTTCGTTCCGAATTTCTTGGAAATCATTGATTGGTTCATTGAAATTTTTAGAATTTATGTTTTCAAAATCAAATTCGCTCACAAAATCATTCGAAGATAATTTCAACTTCTTTTTCCGAAATTAATTCGAAATAATGATAAATTTTTCTTTTCTGCAAAAAAATCAGTATTGGTAAATAATCGACCAATAGGAAAATTCTCTGTCATCATTATCGACCGATGGTCTATTGGAACAACACATCACACATATTTATTTATTTATTTTTGACTGAATTTTAATGAATGTGATTAATTTACTAAGATTATCAAATTCGAAATACCTTGAGAACAACATACGTAATCATTTAACCTCTTTTAATTAAACTCTCAAGAAAAAAAAAGAGACAGACCGATAAAATTGAAAAACGTGCAACAAAGAGTTTTGTTCTTTTCCTCCTCTTTCTCTTTCTTTTTATTATAACATACAAACGACTTTGTCACCGCTAGACTACCTCGTAGACCAATTTCTTTTTTTTTTCTTTTTTGTTCTTCTGTCTCGTTCGGTTAAATTTGAACATTCAAGTTGTTCACATCGTGAATTTTTTTTCTTTCTTTACAACCTATCTTTGTCCTTACATAACTGTCTCATACGTGATTTCATCACTGATTTCTTACTGGTCTACGCATAGATATCCTCGTTTTCTATCGATCTAATATCAATGATAAACTAATCGGTTTTTTTTTCTCCTTTAGTTGTCTTAAGTGTTGAATTAGAAAAGAAGAAAATGAAACTTGGCTATGATGCGTAACTTTTGTCTTATTTGATAACTCATCGATTCGATTCATTCAAACAAAACGACAACAATCTTTACTTCTTTGTCTATCTTATTCAATTAGATTATGTTGTTCGATATATTAATAGCTGCTTCGGATGTGGTCGAAACACAGCCAGTCGATTATCATCAAAGTCATTGGTAATTAAAAATTGAATTAAAATTTCAATTCGCAACGAAACTTTGTTTCGTTTAGGAAACGTGGTGTATTTGCAATTATTGATTCGTCACATTTATCAACATTTATCATTGCTTTAGTTTTGATTATCTACGGAAGTTTTCGGTAAAGTTCTTGTGTTTCGATTGCAAATCATAAAGTACGAAAGACTTTTTTCTTCTTCTTCTTCCTCTCAGTGCATTAGATCAAGATAAATCGAAAGATAGTTTATCTTCGTATAAACTCCTTTCAGAACCAATGAATTTAGAACCAACATCAGCACCACATTCCCATGTCATTGAAACAATTCACGCAATTGCATTACCACTTGGCGCATCGTTCTCATTGATTATTATGTTTTTCTTTTTCGATTCACTTCAAACAGTTTTTATTATTTGTACAGCTAGTAAATATCGTCATTTGAAGAACAAAAAAATAATCAGAAATCAATATCAATCGATTTTGATTTAGTTTTGGCAACGATGGGCTTTGCATATCTTCTAACACCATGCTGTCAAATGATGCTTCGTCCTTGTTCAGATAATACGAAGTATTTTGATTCTGTTTGATTTTGATTGCATAATTTTTCGATTCGTTCATTAGAATCTCGTTGGGTCTTTTCGGTCGTTATACTTCAGCTGAAATCATGGCTTTTGCAATATCGATTTTACTTGTACTCATTTGGATAATCACAGGTCATTGGTTATTCATGGATGGTAAACTTATTGAAGTTTTCCTTCATAATTTTTGCGTTCTTTTTCCCGTTTAGTTATCGCAACTGGTCTATGCATATCGTTTATTGCACTTGTTCGATTGCCAAATTTGAAAGTTTCAGCTTTGTTATTGTTAGGCTTAGTCATATACGATGTATTTTGGGTGTATTTTTCTCATTATATCTTCACAACAAATGTGATGATTCGTGTAGCAACACGTGAAGCAGAAAATCCCGTAAAAATCAGCCAAATTTTCGAAATTTTTAAGTTTAATCGATTGTTTTCAGTTGACATCAATTGCAAAAAAATTCAATTTCAATCGATATCGTGCTCCGAAATTATCTCTACCAGGAAAAATTGTTTTTCCGAGGTAAAAAAAAAAGATTTCAAATTAACGAACAAAACAAACCTTTTTTGTTCGTAGTATGCAACAAAACGGTCGATTTTCTCTACTTGGTCTTGGCGATATCATCATGCCGGGCCTTGTTCTTTGTTTTGTCTTGCGTTTCGAATCACGAAAACGTTCGAATCATTTCTATAATAACGATTCCGTTCTATTCATTCATCGATTAACATATTTTCAATGTTGTTTATTTGGCTATTGTGCAGGTAGATCAACGGTTGTGATTTTTAGATTAAAAAAAAACATGTTTTATTTTTTCGTTTAGGTTTAGTTGCAGCTACAATCTCATCTGAAGTATTCAAATGTGCTCAACCAGCGCTTCTATTTCTCGTTCCATGCACATTAATACCGTTGTTTTTGATTGCTTATTTAAAAGTAAACGAAATGAAATGATTTTCAATTTTGATCAATTTGGATTTTCTCTAGGGCGACCTTAATTCAATGTGGTCAGATCCATTTCTCGAAAATGCCGAGAGTTCATCATCGACATGCAAATTATTAGATGTTTAACTTGTCAGATAAATCGACTTTTGATATATTCGTCATTTTTCTTTTGTTTTTTTCTGTGTGCTTTTTATTTCGAACAGTTTGTAATAGTGTACACTTTCTTATTTGTTGTTCTTGGTTTTGTTTTTTTCTCTTTCGTACGAACAGTTTTGTTAGAATAGATGTGAAACAATATAAATAAATATGTATATCAAATGTGTATCTTGTAGATAATTTCGATAAATTATGGCTAAATCAACCTCGGTACTTACATCTCTCTTCTATCTTGTGAAATCATCTCATTCACGTGGTACAATTATAATAACAATTGCAACATTGATTGCATGCGTTATTGTATTTACAATGGCTGGTCAAACAAATTCAATGGCATTACAGGCATTTTGTTCGTTGTGTATCTTTGATTTGTTATTTATTGGTACGGCTTTATTATCCGCATGGATTGTCGAAAATAATAATGCAAAAGTTCGACAAAAACTTCAACAATCGAGTTCGAATGCGAACAATATGTCATCAACAGTCGATAGTACGACATCACTTTTTATTCCAACACAAACTGTTGCAACATTTTCTTATGGTACAGCACGTTTCGAAGTTCTCGCTGTTTTTACATCGACAATGTTATCGATTCTCGGTGCATTTTTTATTCTCAAAGAGTCGATTGAAAAATATCTCGAAGATGAAACTATTCATCGAGATTATCTTATACCGGCAGCAATTTTAACATTTATAATTCATTTAATTGTCATCTATTTTGTCCGTAATCAAGCATTCGATCACGTCATAGCTGCGAGTTCATCGAGCTGGTTACAAGAACATGTCAGCGATATTTTTCAAAATCTTTGCCATTATATACCCGGTCTTAGTCGATTGTTATTGCCACGTATTAATCCATTGGCATTGCTCTGTTGGTGTGGATTGGCTATTGTCTTTTCGGATTCGTTTCTTTTGAAAATGTCCTATGGAAATTTTGTTGATACACTTTCGGCTTTGCTCATGGCTTTTATGACGTTCGGAACAATGGTGCCAATGGCAATTTTTAGTGGTAAAATTTTATTACAAACAACGCCAGCACATATGATCGGTCAATTGGACAAATGTCTTCATGAAGCATCAAGACTCGATGGTGTTCTCGAATTTCGTTACGAACATTTTTGGGCTCTATCGTTCGGAACTTTAGTTGGATCGTTACATGTACGATGTCGGTATGATAAAATCAATCTTTTTTCTTTCGATTGACATTTTTCTACGTATATTAATTTGATCTATTTTTGTAGAAGAGATGCCGATGAACAATTAGTCTTAGCACATGTTTGGAATAAACTAGCAAATGTCGTTCAAATTTTAACAATACATATATTTAAAGATGATTGGTTACGCCGTCAAACTCATACATATATGCAATCTCAAACCGGTAATCCTCTACCAACAAATAATCCTTCGACTTATAATGGTTTTGTTGTTGTTACCTAATATTATTCTATTTTTGATTTTTTTTTTGTTTTCTCGTTCTCTTTTACTTTTTATTGTTTAAAAAAAACGAAATAAATATACGTATATCGATGAAGAAGAAGAAGAAGAAGAAGGAAAAGAGAATAATTTGTGATGAAAGTTTGATCTAAATTGGTAGTGGTGAATTATGTTGTCGCCAGAAATCTTCGACAACTTCGTGAATATTTCGATTCGATTCACGCCATTCACGTTGCCATTGACGTAGTTCTTGAATTTCCGGTTCTTTTCGAACACGATACGCTCGATAGAACGATTGAATAATCAATGCAGCTTCTTCTTCGCTCCATAGAAGTGATTTTGGTAATGGTGCACGAGGATATTTATCGAAATGTGTATGAACAAATGGTATATCTTCTAGTTTTTGATCGACATCCGATAATGGCGGCGTTTGTTGTTGAATTTCATCGATTCGTTTGGGATTTTTATAATATAAATATCGTGTGAGATAATCCAATGCATTGAATGCACTTCGTTTACGTTCGAGACATTTACGTTTTTCAGCTTCGACTAATAATTGTTCGATAGCTTTTAATAAAATTGGATAAACACATTTTTCTAAATATTCAATTGTCGGCAAGTCTTTCGGATGTTTTCTCAATGGTGTCAATGGTTTTTTTTGTGTTAATTCGGATATTTTCGTTTGTTTTTCAAGATCTTTCAATGAAACTAGCGCGTAGTTGATACATGCTGGATGAGTTATGCGTGTATCGATTTCTATTTGAGTAATATCATCAATAGGAACATAATCGAATGAATAATTACAAAAAACAGGCGTATGTTTCGATGGATCATAGATTTGTTCGTTGGCTGATGTTGTCGATTTGATATCAGGCGTTTTCTTGTCAACATGCAGAAATGAACTCGATATAGCGCCGGCTTCTGCTTGAGCACGTTTTATCGCAAATTCGGAACAAATTTCTTCCCATAAATTAGTTTCTTTTTCAACAGTAATTATTGGCATGATTGACTTTGAAAAAACTCTTGAAAAACGGAAAAGTATAATATCCATCGAGACATTCTTTACCATGTCATGAGCCTTTTTCTATATTTTAACACACAAAAAAAATACACGTAGATGTCGTTGAATGTTCGATTACAATCGACTAATCGATTCGTTGTTTAACATCCAATATTCATTATTAAATTGATGTTTTCTGTTTCCTTTCATCATCATACATTCTTAAAAATCATCACCATTATGTTTATTTTCTTCGTAGGATGATTTTGAATTGAGGATTTTTTCTTCTTTGTCGGTGTTAATTGAGACATATTTACACGTAGATAGACACTCGTAAAATGTCTAAATTTTTTTGACCTTGTTCATATAAACAAAAAAGAAAGACGACAATGACGATAGTTTGCTTTTTCTCTTTTTTGCTATGTCAATCGTTGAAAAGAGAATAATTACATGAAAAATGAAGATAAATATCTGTTTTAACGGTTTGTTAGATTAACTTTTTCGATTAATATTTTTTTATAACATCGAAACAGGGAAAATCCTTGTTGTGATGAAGAAGAATTTCTTATTTTCTTTTCTTCCTGTTTGCATCTACGAGAAATAATACGGCACTTGTTTTCTCGTCAGTCTTCGAGTTCTTTTTTTTCTTCTTTTCTCTGGGATAATTTCTTTAAGAGCACAGACGAGAAAAAAAAGAGCGAAAGAGAGAGAGAAAGGAATAGAAGAAACAAGGTTAGAGGCATGCAGAGAAATCTTTCTGATAAACAAGTAGAACCAATGACGCCAACGGCATCATTATTGTGTTCTTATTATCGTTGTTTTCGATCGATGTTTACTAGTCAGTTTCTCTCGCGTTCGGTTCTCTTTTTTATTTTATTATTCTTGATCTTGTTAAAAGAGAAAAAAACTGTCGTTGAGATCCTTTTTTTTATAGATGATCATGAGTTAAATCGTTGATAGATAGAATACGACGAAGAAGAAGAAAAAAGTCGATTTCTTTTCTTCTCGGTTGTTGTTCGTCTTATCTTTCGTTTTTTCTTCTTCTTCTCCTCTTAATATAAAACCTTCACATCAACACCCTTGACATTCGGATTAATCAAAGCAAAGCAGAAGTATCTAATAATAATAAGCAACACATAAAAAAAAGGTCGTCTATTCTTGATTATTTTAGAGTCGTGTTTTTCTTTTTCTTTTGTGTTTCGTATTTAATATCTTCGTTTGCATAAAAAACAGTGTCATGTCTTAACAAAAATGTATGCATATGCCGAATTATCGAATGTTGCACGAACAGATTCGATTATTCAATCATTATCATGGATGAGTTATATTCCAACAGTTAACTCCAATACTGAACAAACAAATCAAGATAATCAAACAACTGAAAATAATAATCATAATATTAATGATTCGAATCAAACAAATCAACGAATAATTAATTTAGCTGATGGATGGTTAGCAACAGGTAATACAAATCATATTGTTAGTGTAACATATACATCCGTACGAGCCGATGAATCGTTAACAATTCCTGATCGAACAAATTTTAATTTACGTGCACATCGTACGGAAGTTCGATTAGTTTCATGGAATGTACCCTATCAAAAATTAGCAACTGTCGATGAAAAAGGCGTGATATTTGTTTGGGTTAAACATGAAAATCGTTGGTCGTTAGAATTAATCAATGATCGTAGTCATCCTGTTATTGATATGGCTTGGTCACATGACGGTCGAATGACAGTGATTTGTTATGAAGATGGTTTCGTACTTGTTGGATCAGTAACTGGACAACGTTATTGGTCGACTGTTGTCAATGCACCACAAGGGAAAATCTCGGCTGTTACTTGGATGCCCGATGTTTCACATGTTATTCTTGGCACAACAACTGGTAGTTTAATTTTAATGGATCATCACGGAAATACAACTGATGGTTTTTCATTGTCAACACAATCCATAACACAACTACTGTATTCTTGTAATAGATTCTATCCAGAAGCGCCAGATAATAGTAAATTGATTTCATCATTTATCTTGGCTGTTGAATTGAATTGAATCGATGTTTTTTAGATGCAACAAAATTCGTCAATGATGATTATGTACTTGCATGTAGTCTAGAAAATGGTCAAGTACTTTTTCTAACCAATTATCAAGATCAATCACCAATTTCTGTGAATACTGAACTGCAAAATATTAAAATGGATTGGTCATCACCGGGTGAAATTCTTGCTGTTGGCGGTCATAAACGTTCAAATGATTTGACTTGTATCAATCAAATTCAATTTTATTCACGTTACGGCGAATTTCTTCATCGTGTACAGATTCCTCCGACTGTTCGTATTTTATTATTCGAATCATATATTTCTTTAAATCTACTGAGATTTCGTTTAGACACAACCATTATCTGCTCTATGTTGGGCTCATGGCAATGGTAATCACAAATTTTCTTCTTAAAAACAAAAAGTATCATTATTCGAATTTTTAGATATTCTATTTGCTGCATGTGGTTCCTATGTTTATACAATTTGGATAACACATAAACCTCTCCCGTCCATGTTAACATTATGTCAGATGAAAATCAAAGAAATTTTATTAAATAATTCATTACAAAATATCGACAAATTATATTTGCCAAATAATTTAAAACAAAATCTTCAAACATACTATCGTTCAACAATCAAAGGTTTTCTGCCAGATCCGAAAACATTACGTTCATTTGTTTGTAATCCATTGAAATCTCATCTTCGTTTGCAATGTACAATGAAACGTATCGATAATGAAAATGATTCATCATCAACAACAACAACAAATCTTTCCGGAACAACGTATGTTCTCTACTTAGAATATCTCGGTGGGTTAATTCCATTGTTAACAGCTAAACGTGTGTCGAAAATTTGTCCAGATTTTATTATATTCGATCCTCAAGTTAAATCAACGAATTCAATATCAAGTCTTTCATCATTGAAATCATGTTCGACAACATTTCAGCAAATACCAATTGTTCAACAACAACAAACGAAAATCATATCGAATAATAATAATAATTCGACTCGATCGAGTTTGATTGCAAATCGAAATTCGATTTATGTTGCCGAAAGTGATTTCAATGCGAACGATGACGATACTTTAGCTAATCAAAGTAGTTCAGGTTGCAGTTCAGAAACTGAAACTAATACTATGACAAATAATAATAACAATAATAATGATGACGATGAAATCGATGAATGTGAACAGAAAACAAATGATTTCAATGAAAAACGTTCGAGAAAGAAAACAACAAAAACTATCAAGCATAAACATGTAAGAGAAGTTGTTTTTTTTTCTTCATAGAAATTATTAGCATTTTTTTTGTTGTTATTCAGACGAATAAATTATGTACAATAGCTGCGAATATCTGGGGTACACGCTTTAAATTCTATGGTCACGCTCATTGTCTGCCGGAAGTACTTGGTAGTGTAACATATAAAACATCATTTTTACATTTACAACCTCGACAAATGACAGTAACAGTAGCGAATAATTATAATCAACGAAAACCAACAACTTCAATACAACCAAAAAAGAAAATTAAAATCAAACAACAACTACGAACGAAACTTCACGAAGAAGAAGACGATGAAAATGTTAATGATATTTCATCATCAAAATTAAACATAGCAGCAAATATTCCCATAGCTCCTATGTCTCCTCAACTATCCAACGTTCATTCATCATCGAATCACGAAAATCGATCTTCAAATCCAATGAAAAAATCCGTTCAAACATCGCCTCTATCTGCTCATCGTCTGCAACGTATGTCATTAACAACAACAACAGCATCAAATTGTTCTCATCATCGTCCACGCCAACCAAATCCCGATTCATCAACAGCTAATTCATCATCAACATCGCCAATTAATCTTAGTCGTTCGACGTCACCTGCTGCGTCAATAGCTAATTTCATACGGCCAATCTCACCACCATGCATTCAAGTTAAAGAACCATTATCTCCGAAATTTTCACGTGCATCATCGACAATCGTTGCCAATCGTCATTGTTCACCGCCGAATACTCAAGTTTCTGTACCATCGATTGTTAATAATATCGATGCATCGACAGCAAGTGCAACGACAACATTAATCATTGATGATTCATCGGGTTATGATAGCAGTGAAAATCAAACAAATCGTATTCGTCAATCGAATCCGATTACATCAATAATTTCGACTGTGCCAGAGAATTGTTTTGAACCTGAAACCTATCGAAATTTACATATATTCAATAGTAATCAACAGAAAAAATTGAGTCTAAGTGATCCAACATTAAATCAAACAACGAAAATCCCACGTCATTCTCAGTCACAAACAACAACGCCAAAGCAGATATCCAAAGATGAAGAAGATATTCAAACAGATGAAGAATCAGAAAATATCAATTCAACTGAACAAACAATTACAACTGATGACAATCATTTCCGAAAGGTTCATACAAAAAATCTTCATCGAAACATTTTCTTCAACTAATTTACTGTTTTTTTAAAGAGATATTCAAGTCCACGACATCGTATGATGACTTGTACGAGCGGTACAAATGATTCTCTGACTCGATTATCACCAGCCGATCAAATCGATCAAAGAATAGACAATCAAACAGATGTTTCATACTATGTCATGCAAAATCGACCACCGTAAGTACATGTTCATAAATCCACAAACAATAACATTTGTTTGATCTTTTTCTCTTCTTAAGAATGTGGAATGAACAATCACAAGTCTATCAACTCGATTTCGGTGGTCGTGTTACGCTTGAATCGGCAAAGAATTTTCAAATTGAATTAAAAAATAAACAGGTTATTCAATTCGGTCGTATTGAAAATAATTGTTATACACTCGATTTTGAATGGCCATTTTCACCATTACAAGCATTTGCCGTAGCTCTTGCCAATATAACTCAACGATTAAAATAAAACAATCGTGTTCATTTCTCTCTCTCTCTCTCTTGTGTATAATGAAACAAAACAAAAAATAACAATCTTTCTTCTATTTAATCGTCCCAATTTGACGAATGATCATCTTCCTCTCTCTTTCTTTCTTTGTTTTCGTCAAGAACTTTTATTTCGAAGTGTAATGTGTTTTTTTTTCTTGCTGCCATTGCTGTTGCCCGTTATTTGCCAGTATATGTATATTTGAAAGAAACAAACAAACAAAAAACATGTGTCTATAAATCAAAGAAAACATTTTGCTTTTTTATTTCTCCAAAGTCTTGATAAAATTGCAGATTAAAAACAAATGAGAGTCGACTTCGGATGGATATTGTTATGCATGTCTATGATTTGTATTCAAGCAAATCAGGATGAAGTTGCTAAAACACATGTCGGTAAGACAAGGAGAAAATCGAATTCGAATTGAAATGAAGTTTTCTGTTTCATAATTTAGCAATTGTCGGTGCAGGTATTGGTGGCATAGCAACGGCCTATTGGTTGAAATATTATTTGAATGATTCGATAGCGATTACAATTTATGAATCGAAACAAGTTGGTGGACGATTAAAAACAGTTGAAATCAATGGAAATGAATACGAAGCGGGAGGATCAGTTATTCATGAAAAAAATTTGTATATGAAACGATTTGCTGATGAATTAGGTTTGAAAAAATTGGATGTAGCTGATACAAATTCCTATATAACAACAAATGACGGTTCAGAAACGTTATTTTCTACATTATCTCGATACATTCCGAATGTTTTCTTGGTCTTATGGAGATATGGTCTCGATGCATTTCGATTGAAATTTTGGCTTAGTAGTAAACTATCGAATTTCGTTCGGTAAGATTCTGCTGTTGGATAGTTGTCGATAAATTCTTTTTTGTTGTTGTTAAGTATCTACGATTATCAAGACAATGGTCGAACATTTGATACTGTTGAAGAATTTTTAAAAATGTTAGATAATGATTTCTATTCGGCAACACAGAAATCATTTCGTAAATATTTATTCGAAAAAGGTTTTAATAAACGTTTTATCAACGAACTTGGTCAAATGGCAACCTTAGTTAATTACGATCAATCTGTTGATTCAATCAATGCATTTCCAGGTTAATCATCATATTTCATAAACTCTTCATTGTTCTCGAGATCTTAACATTTTCAATCTAATTATAATAGGACTTGTTTCCCTCATGGCAGCTGGTTCGACATTATGGCACGTTAAAGGTGGTAATTATCTCGTACCTAAACAACTTCTCGAACGTTTATTAAAACAATCGGACGTACAATTCGTTCAAGGTCATGTTAAAAGTGTCGAAGAAGTTCATCGTGTCGATGCCGATGATCAAGGTGGTAATGTTCGTCTTTCATATCAACCAACGAATAGTGAACTCGTACATTCCGTTGATTATGATTTTATTATTCTTGCTTTTCCATTACATCGTGATAATATCAATGATGTTGTTGTTCAATCAAAAGATCAACTATTTAATCAATATAACTATCGAATGCAATCGACATTCGCTAATTTTCTTTCGGGACAATTAAATTGTCGAAACTATAATCTAACGAATGATGAATGCGAACGATTAACAGCCATTTTTTATACAAATCCATCACTCGGCTATCGTTGTGTTGCACAACAGAAGCCTGTCGATCAAATCGATAAGAAACTATCGAAAAAAACCGAACAAACAATTTACAAAATCTTTTCGCCTGATCAATTATCTTCGACTGATTATGCACAAATTTTCAATGATGGTACTTTTCAATTAACTCAAAGTCTTCCTTGGTTAGCTTATCCACAGTATGAACATCCTCAAAAACTACCACCGATTCAATTCAATGAGAATATCTATTATGTCAATGCAATGGAATGGAGTGCATCATGCATGGAAATCGAAGCAATAAGTGCGAGAAATGTGGCTATGCTTCTAACGAAACGATTAGGTGTTCAGCTCAAACATACGGATAAGCATGTAGAATTTTGACATCTTTTTTTTTATATACTTTATGACTAAATAATTGCTCAAAGCTAAACATTTGTCTTTTTTTATTTCTTCAGATTAAATTATGGATGATAATGAAAAGAAAACCTATAGCAATACATCAAGTTCATATTTATCATTGAAAGCTGAATTATTACGTAAACAACAAGATTTTCAACAAGCTTCATCTTCTTCAACCACAGCAGCAGCAACAACAACAGTCTCGTCTGATACGATTCTCGATAATCTACAGTCAACATCGAGTTCATTGAAAATCAAAACAAAAGCTGATTTAGATGTTGAAGTAGCAAATCCATCGAAAAAGAAAAAAAAGTCAAATGAGGAACCTTCGAAGGTGCCGTCGTCGACGATTTCACGTGAAGAAGAAATTGCTTTAGCTAAATCACGTGCAATTCTCGAAGCGAAATCGAAATTATATGATCAGATTATGTCAAATAGTGAAATGCGCGTATTAGCCGAAGATGATGGAGATGATGATGAAAATAATAAATCATTTCTCGTTGATTTCGAACGTAAAATCTACGAAACAAATCAAACAGCTCAAAAAATCGAATATACAGATTCATTCGGACGTACACGTTTAGTTACATCCGATGAATATGAAAAACTCAAAGCAGCTGAAAAGCAAACACCGATTGATGATAGACGTTCGTCGAAAAATCAAAGTGAAAATGAAATCGAACGTGTCGAACGATTGCATCGAGAACAAATGCGTAGCAAATGGGAAGCAGACATAGAAGCATTGAGAAATAAGACTCATGTACATTATCAAGATGTTCTATTCGATGAAAAACGCGAACATGGTGTTGGTTTTTATAAATTTTCAACTGATGATCAAACACGTGCCGAACAAATGGCAACATTGAATGAACTACGTGCAAAAACAATAAATGAACAGGAAAAATTTCAATACGAAAAAGATAAACGACAAGTTATCATGACTGAGAAATTGAGGAAAATGAAATTGAGAAAAGCGAAAGAATTAGGAATTGATTTGTTTGATAATAAATCAGCGAAATCGACATCGGATGAAAAAGTAAAATTTCTATGATTTAACCCTACGAGAGATAAAAAAAACATCTATTTTGTAGAATATTTCAAACGAACAACAGCCACCAAAGCCTCAGCCATTGGAACCAGCAGTTCGTATCGAAACGAAACCGACGAATTCATCGATAGCATATCCATTTCCTGTTTTACGTACAACGACGACTACTGTACAATCATCAGATAAACATTAAATCGAATTTAAAGATTCTGTTTTTGTAAACAAACTTAATTCAGAAATGAATTTAAATAGAAAATACGGAATAATTTTATTTTGTTAACTAGAAAATAATCGAAAGAAAAGCGAAA
>Ga0209930_1000647_pt1 | contig 74172 bp, 85 predicted proteins | sample ThiBiot_500_biof_2_FD_183948 | JGI IMG/M metagenome (GOLD analysis project Ga0209930, IMG submission 183948) | Wastewater bioreactor microbial communities from Cape Town, South Africa - Thiocy_cont_500_biof (SPAdes) | ecosystem: Engineered > Bioreactor > Thiocyanate-remediating >...
TCTCGATTTCTTCCAGCATCTACGATTTGACTCATTTGTTGAATAGAAAATATAAAATACATCGCCTTTATTCTTACTCATTTAACAAAAGAAAAACGCGAAGAAAGAGAATAATATATGGGCAAAGTTCTAGGCAAGATTATGAAAAAATTGTCTGATGACGGTCCGAAGCGTATTCTAATGCTCGGATTGGATAATGCGGGGAAAACAACGATTCTCTATCGAATGAAAAACACGTGCGATTATAACACTGTACCAACGGTTGGTAAGACGAAATGCATGACTACGTGCTTCATTTGTTTTTATATTTTATTGTTGTTTTTGCAAAGGTTTTAATGTCGAAACGATTTCTCCTTGTCGTGGCATAACTCTCACTGTTTGGGATGTTGGTGGTCAAGATAAATTACGAGCATTGTGGCATCATTACCTTGACAACATCGATGGATTTGTTTTTGTTATTGATTCAACTGATCATCAACGTCTCGGAATAGCTAAAGCCGAACTAATTAGCATCTATCAGTATGATTCAATGAAGAACGTACCACTTGTTGTTATTGTCAACAAACAAGACAGTCCCGATGCATTATCAGCCGATGTTATTGCAGAGAAATTAGATTTAAAAAGATTGACAAGTAGCTTGCACTACATAACGCCGTGCTGTGCGTTAAGTGGCGACGGTTTAACAGATGCATTTTCGATGTTAGCAAAATTAATACGAAAACAAACGAAAAAGAATCGATTAGTAGTGATGTGAAAGAGAAATTGTTCTTTCGTCTCTTTTTTTTAACTTGTTTTCATGTCAGATGAACATGGTGAAATTGATTGATTTCCACTCGATTTTGTTTTGTTTTTCTATTTTTTTATCGATGAATAAACGATATTTGTAAATGCTCTCCGTAGTTCCTCATAGCGTCTTACTCATTGAATGCTATGAGTCATCATGATTAAGACATTTATGTTTACAATCGTGTATTTTAAATGGTGTTTAAAAACATTTACCAATTGATAATTAAAGGTTACTACTAAAAAAAACAAGTTTAACTATTTTTCCGGTTTAAAAAATAAAATTTCTGTTTTTTTTTATTAGAAAATAAAAGCAGCAAAAACGGAAACATATAAATAAAGTTCACAATTGTTTCAATCGATTTAATTTGTCCACATCAGGACATTTCAAAAGATAATACGAAAGTATTTCATCGAGTTGAGTTCGATATTCATCATCGATCATCCGTAGAATCAAATCGATCTGCGAATCCGTACTCAACTCAAGCCAAATCTTAAGGCAATATTGAATATATGAAAATGACTGAGAAGACAATTGATATTCTTCTTCAGCTTGTATCATTATTCGTGTGACATAAATTAAAGTTTCGATAAATTGTGTATTTATCGGTTCAATCGATTGTAAATGCAGAATCGATGAACATTTGTCTTTGATTTCATTCGTTTGAAAATCTCTCTCTAAACGAATATCTTCTAGTTCATCATAGGTAAGAACAAGTTCATCTTTCGAGTGTATTCGTAGACGTCGTTTTGTTCGAGGTACTTGTTCACGTCGAGAGCCGTAATATTCTGCCAAGACAATTTGATTATTCGGTTGATATTTAATATATTCTCTCAATGTGGACTCGTACGAACGATAATCATGAGACATTTTATAAGCTGATGCTTTATAATACAAAGCAAGATGATTACTTGGGTCGGATTTTAGAATATGCTCACAATCGTTCATCGCTTTTTGTGGCTAAAGAAGAACAAAATTAATTGTGCTTTTTTTTATATAGTTTTCCTACTTCGAAAACTTTCAAATAGCACGCTGCTCGTTCTACATAAATTTCATCGTTATCTTCTGTTTGAATTTCTACAGCATAGTTATAGAATTGAATTGCCAAAACAAAACAACCATCTGAATATAATTTATCAGCATGAGTTACAAACCATTGAAACGTATCCTCATCGGAATAGTTCGTTTTCAATTTCAAATAAGTTAGAAATGGTTCGGAATTCGACGATGATAATTTCTCTTTCCATGATTCACCTTCGAGTGAATTCAGTTCCTTTGTTAATCTGAAATATGAAAAGCAAACAAGTACGTCTCCCCGATGGATTTCAAAAACAAAATCTACCTTTCACAAGCTGTTTTCGCTTCGTAGTATTTAAAAAACGATGGTGATATGCGTGAATAATCCAAATAACTCAGGATTAATCTATCAAAAGAAAAAAAAACTTTTGTTCGACGAAAATCAATTCTTTCGAATCACATACAGTTTCTCATCTTCAAACGCTCTTGCTCGAAAAAACAGTGCATTATCATCTTTCCGGTTGTATTCTAAAGCTTCGGAAGTGTATTCAATTGCATGAAAATAATCTTGAGATTTCCAATAGCATTGACCACAAACGTTCAATGTTTCGCCGATGTATTCGGCATGATAATGATAATCGAGTTGATTATTTTGTAGCATTTTTTTCGAAACATCGATTGCGTTTTGATAGTCATTGAATCGTACGAATCGGTCCATATCACGTTGAATTTTATCGAGTATATATGGTTGAGGTGATTTCGACCATGGTCGACTCGAATGTGGCTTGACGAGATCTCGAAGCCACGTTTGAATAAGAAAACCGAAATTTGAATTCGCTATTGAATCGAATTCGTTCGTATTCGATGATGGATACTTTTGATGAGTATGATGATCGTAAAGATCATTTTCATCGTCGGATATCGTTAGTAAATGTGTTTTAACCGTTTGTTTATTGAAATCGAAGATTACTTCTTTATCGATCGGTTTCGATGAATCAATATCATCGATATTCGTTGGTGATACGTGAATACTACGTGATACGTGACCACTGTCAGCTTCACCGCCAAGTGGCATTTCATCGTCATCTTCATCGTTTGATGAGATTTGAGCACAATTGAAATTATGTTGATCATACGGTGGTGGTGATTCGCGATTGTCATTCGAAAATGTGTCGGTATCCATTGTCTAGATTATGAATTCGAAATTAGTTCGATTTTCGTTTCTATTTTACATACAGTTGACGGTTGAATATCTATTTCAAGTTCATTGTTATCAGTAGATCTTTCGTGACTTATCAATGTATTCATTAAATCCTAAAAAACAGTTTCGTTTTGTTTCGAACTGAGAATATAAAAATAAATATTCTACTTGTGCTTCGTTATTCTCGGAATCTAATGAAAGAACAGTGCTTAGATCTTTTTTTGTTCGGTTATAATCTTGTTTCGAAAAGTAACATCGAGCTCGAAGTAGTAATACTAAAATCAGAAAGGTTTAGATTTAATTTCAATTTCGGTAGACATTTACCATCGATATTATTTGAATCTGATGATAAAATTGCTGTACAATCTGCGATAGCTTCATCGAATTTCGATAAAGCACAATCTAGATTAAACGAAGAAGAAGAAAAAACGTTCGGAATAGAAAATCTATTTGTCTAACATGCTATTGCTCGGTTCATATAAACCATTGGATTCTTTTGATTTTTTAGACTTTTTGTATAGAGAATAACAGCTTGTTGGTAGTTTTTGTCTGTAAGAAATTGATCAGCATTCAATCGATATTGTTCGGCAAGTTGAGAATGATCATTCACATCTGTATCACTGTCGAATTCACCATGAACTTCATCTTCAAATCTATTTATTAGATTAAAAAAGAAAGAGAACAATCTTTGGCTATTCGTTTTTTTCTCATACTGTTGCCATTCATCAGCAGATTTCAGTGAAGTTTGATTATTTATCACAGTTCTATTTCGAATTAATCGACTATTTGGATGAAATTTTTCTAACTGATTGAGTGTCAATTGTTCTAAACTTTTATATGAACCTTCTGATTCGTTTCTGCAAGGAAAAAAATTAATCAATCAATAAATATTCGTATGTCAGTCTGAAATTACGTTAATTGTTGATAGATTTGTTCCAATTCATTTCCATCTGTACATTGTTCAATATATTTCACATTTAAATGACTCAAAGGCACTTGATATTTAGTCGTAAAAACAACTGAGTCATTCATCTAGAACAAGAAAATAGCGACGGTTCTTTTTTCTTCTCTTTTTCGTGGAAGGTGAAGAAAGAAATACATATCTTAATAATATATCTTATATCTATCATCAAAAGAATGCCAAAGATAAGACTATGTACGTACAACATATATAAAGACGAGTATTTGCAAAGTACAAGACAAACAAAATGGCATTGAATTCAGTGCATTTTGCATTCGTTTTTGTTTTGTCCTTAACAACATGTTTAGCACAATTACAACATCCGTTTAAACAATGTTCACGTATGATTGTTTTATTCGAACTGATTTTGAAAAGTTGATTACGGTTTTTAGGACGAAGTGCTGGACAAGTTCTTAAGGCATCTGTCAATGCACCATGCGGAAAAGAATATTGTACATTTTACAAGGGTCTTGATGCTCGTTTAGAATTTACATTTAGAACTCGTAAGAAAATAATTTGAAAAAACACAAAAAAAATAAGTTTGTCTTTTTTTCTAGGGAAACCAGCACATAAAGTTCGCGCAAAAGTCATGGCAACAATTGGTTCAGTTGATCATGATTTCGTTCTACCGAATCACGATGTTTGTAAACAACTCAATTGTCCAATAAAACCTAATGTACCCTATTCATATCACAACAGTATGTTCGTTAGTCCCACTTATCCATCGGTATGTATTAAAATTACGATTTATTTTTATCGTTTTAAATAAAATTCAGTTTCAAAAATATTTTATTTTCATTTCGATTTTTTTTCTTCTTCTGTCTCAATAGGTTAAAGTCAATCAAATGCGATACTATTTAATCGATGGTAAAGGACGTGAGCTTGCTTGTGTCTCATTACCCGTGATGATTACTGAGAAAGACTCGAAACAATAAACTCGAAGCAGCAATCGAAACATCCATTACAACATGCTAACAAACAAATAAAAAAAAACACATTTTTGCTTCTCTTCTTTCTTTCTTTCTCTCGTCATCTCGAACTTTTTCTTCTTCGATTTGTTTCTTTTTGTCAACAGTTTTCTTGTTTCAACAAAATTCAATAAACGAAAAGAAAAAAAAATATTTAGCAGAAGTCAAATCGATGCCTTTCTATAAAGAACATATCTTTGCTCATGATGCAAATCAATCAACAAGTAAGATTAGATAGAATTAATTCGAATTTCTTTATCGATTACTAATTACTCAGATTCAACAACGGAATATCAAACACGTTACATGTCTCCGAGACGCGAAGATTACATTCCGCCTGTTGTTCTACCTAAGATCGGTTCGGCTCGACCATTGACACGCAGTCGATCATTTCTCTCGTTTGATGTCGATCCAAATTCGATGGGAAGTTCATCGGAATATCGTCTTCGATTTCCTAATCATCATCCTAAACGACCGTTTGTCTTTCATGCTCAACCAAGTCAAGTCTTTGATTATACACCTGCGTCTACGACCAATCCTCGACTATCTACTCGTTCTCCAACATTCTTAAAAGATACTGAATATCAAGAACGTTTTCCTAATTATTCAACTTATGTTTCAAAGAAAGATCTCGTTCCACCGCATATTTCAGCTCAACCTAATGTACCATCTTATACTCAAGCGAAAAAGGAACTTATGACACGTAGTCAATATTTTCACGAACTTATTAATGAACATGAAAAATTCTACGGAGGTAAACGAATCATTGGCGATAGTGAACAACATTCGTCATTTCAATGGCCTCAACAGTATCAACCGAAAATTCCACCGAAGTCCTATACAACTATGAATATGTACGAGCCAATGCCACCGATTTATCGAGAAGTATTCAATAGTTCGAATTAAACGAAGAAGAAAAACAATTTGAAGAAGTTTTTTTATCGTCTATTTTCTTTAATTGAATAAACATTTTTCTTTTATGCAAATCCTTTTTTTTCATGCTAAACACGTTCGGCTACGTAAATACCCAATCGACAGCCGGCTTTGATCACTGATGTTAGACCACGATAAAACGGCGCCTAAAATATCGATTCATTGATATTTAATCGAAAAAATGCCCTTTAAATCTCTACTTGTTCGGCATTATTCGCTAGGCCAGTGTCGTGATGATTGGTTTCATCATCACGAAATTTTTTTATAGTCTAAAATAAACTCTCATTATTGTTATTATTGTTTTCGTTTTCGTTTTTTTTAAACAAAAATGTATTCTACTTCAATTAAATCTTTATCTTTTGTTTGATCAGCATGTTCCATTAAATCACGTAATTGACTAACCAATTGCAAGTAGAGAGAAGAAACAAAATAGAAAATTCTTTTTTTACTAAAGCATACTTGACATTTTCTTTTTACTTATTATAATGTTCGCTAATAACAGCTTCAACAGCAACTGTACATGCCATTGCTGCTTCTTTACCGAGTAATGCCGTTCCAGCACCTGTCAAATATTTAATAAAAAAAAATAGCATATTCTTCTCTCAAATTCGAATTCTACCTAGAGCATAACCAGCAACATTCCAAAGAGGTAACAATGCCGATGGTCGAACTTTATATTTCGGAATTAATTCATTGAATTTCGCTAGATGCGCCTTTTCTTCGTCCCACATATGCTAATCATACACGAAAAATGAACTTTTCTTTTTCAAATCGATGTGTTCTACTTGAATAGTCGGTCCAACATCAGTTCGTCCGAGGACAGCCATCTGTCCAGCATAGATTCTATCAGCAGCTAATTCACCTGAATGATCGACACGAATAACTCGATCGATTAATTCACGAGTTTTCTGTTCAGGTTTAACACCGAATGATGTCAATGACGAGAGCAAACGTTGAGATTGAGAACGAGGAACAACTCGTAATAATATACGAGACATATCTAGAAAATTGCGTGTAAAATTATAGAAATTATATAATCGTAAAAATGAAAGCAAAGGTAAGGGCATTTAAAAAAAATAGCACGCAGATTTATTGATCAGTATCAGCAGTCGGTTTTTTGGTCCAAGCTAATAGAGGAAATGGTGGCTCTTTATCGAGATCTTTGATTTCACCGTAGGAGCAATTCGCTAAATGCTGACTTAATGAAGTCGATTTATTTAAGGTTTTGATTTGCCATTTTCGTATAAGTGAAGTCGTATTCGTGAATAACCAATGCTAAGAAGAAACGTCGAGATAATTTCTTTGATGATGTTTTTTTTTATTACTTTTCTTTGATCAATCCAAGTGATATCTCCATGTGAGAGAGGTTGTCGCTGATATTCTGTAATGACTATTCCTCGATGTGGAAGAATATTTCGACATAACAAACGTAAACGCTAGAAAATCAACAAACTACAAAGAAACACATACAAAATCAATTTCTCACATGACAAACGAGTGAAACATTTCGCAACGATAAACTATCCAATTGCAGAAGAATTTTTTCGAGGATTTCCGATGGAAGATCTAATAAAGGACATTGCTGATTGAATTGTTCAGAACTTATTGGATACCATTGAAAAGCAATTGCATCATTGAGTTCATCAAAACGGATTTGCACGGATTGACCATTCGATTGACATGGTTCGACACGTTCTGATTGAAATGTACAACCATATTGCCATTTCGGACATGATTGTATAAATGATGTGTTCAAAATGCAATCCACATGAAAATGAATGAGATAATGTGCTTCAATTTCATCTCGACGACATAATGCTAAACAAGCAAATCGAGGCGATGGATTGATAGTTGTCAATGTTCGAGAATAATCTTCTGATGAAAAGAATTTCAAACGATAGAGATACGAATATGGCATTTGTATGTCGTTTATGATTGGCAATGGTTCGTTCTCTATTGATTGACTAGATATTGGCTGAGGTGTAGGTGTTGAGAGCGTTGAAGATGTGATTAAAGTTGTCGACATTTGCACAAGAGATGGAGTTATGATAGTTTGATTGGTTGTTGGATATAGATGTTCTGTTGCTTGTCTATCTTCGTCGGAGAGTTGAGCAAGACGTTGATCTTCTTCGTCTTCTAATTGTCTAAGATGTATTCGACAGGCACTACAATAAACTCCATCACCTCGACTCAACATGCATTCAGGCATGGTTATGTACGGATATTTATCACTTCGAATCAGTTTGTCATTGGATTGCTTTTGTTGATTCGATTCATGAGATGATATTCGTCGTGTTTCATTGAATTTATTCATATGTTCGCACCAGATTTGATCGCGTTGCGCAATTTTCTTCAAGAAATTTTCTTGTTTTAATTCTTGAAAATTTTGTACAAAAAAATCATGATGATAGTCAAATGTACAGACTACAATCGATGCTGGACAAATACGTAAATGTCGTGTTAATTCAGCTCGACGAATTTTACTCGGACAACCATAATTTACATTTAAACATGAAATGACACTATTTGGACAAATATTCTCATGATCAGTTCGTTTACATTCATGCATACGAGCTGAACAACCATTCGAACAGTAAATTAATGGACATGCCGATGTTTCAAGACAATTGACTAGAAAACAATCCGAACAGTGATCATGTATCATTTGAAAAATAAACGAGTTGCTAGAAAGATAATATATAATCGTGAAGACGAAGTAGTAGAAGTCGTAGGAAGTGAGATATACGATTGGCTTAGTCATTGATCAATCGAAGAATATTTGTGTCACTAGTTGCTCTTTCTCTTGTGAGTTGATTTACAAAATAAATTGCGAAGATTTATTTATTTCTATTTGATTAATTCAAATTTCTATTGAATTCATTTCGATAAATCTTGATCTTTATTTCTATTGGGAAACAAACTCACCATTGATAAACACACCGCAAAAACGAGTCGTGTCATTGAGTTTCTAAGTCGATTTCATGTTACATTCATCAGTTCGATATCTAGTCAATTCAATTCGTTATTTGACTATTCGTAAACGAATTAATTTCGATGAGAAAATCTTCGAACATTTATCAACTCGTCGTTTTAACAAACAAAAAGATTCGATTAAAATCGAACTTGAAAAACTCTTTCGAACGTCATCGATTTCATCCTATCTCGAAACATTGAATTCGAAAGATCGATTTCCTCATTCGATTTCATTCGAACAATTAAACAATATTCTTTTCTATGCCTATCAACATCAACTTAAACTCAATCGATTAACAACACGTCTAATTGAATGTGTCTCACCGAAACCTTCGTCGATTTCAACGAATTTCTATCTCGATTTCGTTCAACTTCTTGTTCTTCATCAACAGAAATATTACGATTCAAAAACGAAATTACCAAATCAAATTCTCGTTGATTTTCTTCAACATTTAGAATTCAATTTAACATTCGAACAAATACAAACATGTTCACTCAACGATCTCAGTCTACTCGCATCGGCAATGTATCGTTTGCAAATGCCAATAAAAAACATTCAATTACTCGAACAGCTCGGTAACTATCTGATCGAAGATGAACATAAGAAAACCTTATCGGCTGTGGATAAACAAAATTTGATTAAAATTTTAACTTTATCTAATTATGAAAAAATTGAAATTGCTCAGGCATTAGTCAATCGATTCAATCAATCGTTTATTCCTCAAACAACACCGTTGAATTATGAAATCGTTCGAATGACAATGAGAATTGCTTTGTATTTTCAAACATTTCGATTCTATTCCGAGAAATTCTTTGACAATTGTGTTAAACTGATTCAAGTCGAATCAAATGCAGATCAACAAACTTATCGAGGCAAAGATATTATTCAAATCATGAATGTATTGATCGTGATGGGTTATGCGAAGAAAATCAGTTCGAAATATCTGAATTTAGTAGAATTCTATACTCGAGCAAATCAAATCGATAGTAAATCGGAACGATTAGTCGATATTCTTGCACCGTTAGCTATGATCGATTGTTTTCCCGAAGATTTATTGAAGAGACTTTTTACAAAAGATAATCTCTCGATTAATTTCGAATCACGAATCAAAGAAAAATTGTTTTTCATATCTCAATCGTATCAAGTTTGGAATCCTTCTCGAACTTTAGTCGATCAGGTTTAACAAAAATTTAAATCGTGAAAAATAGTTTATTTGTTTGATTTTAGTAGAATTTCCTACAAACATTACCACGACATGTTTACGGTTCATGGGCGATTGAAAAACGTAAACGAAAGAATTTCTCAAGTCTAGTCAAACAATTAGAAGAATCTATACCGAATGTGAAAACAGCATTTATTCTAAAACATTTCAAAAGTCCTAGTATAATTATTCGACATGCAGAAAGTACCGGTGATTTTGCATTAGAAGTTCTTGCAGAAGATGAATTGTGTGCCAACGATTCATTAAGACCATTTGGTTTAGTCTATTCGAAGTTACGTCAATTGAAAAAATTGAAATACATTCCAGTGATCGTAAGAAAACTTGTTTTTGAATTCAATCAAAATTTATTCAATAATTAGATCTATCCAAACGATACTCTCAACGAAAAAGATGTATTTTCTTGGCTTGTACATCGAGCAGAAGCAACAGATTTATTATTAAAATAAAAACTTATCAATAAACTGACCAACAAAATAGTTTCTTCTTCTTGAAGTTTTAGATGAGCATAGATAAATGGCGTCAAAAAGTGAACTACTGAAAAATATCGAAACGCAACAGAATAAAATCACTCGACTTGAACAACGTCTTGCTGGTAGATTTTTACTTTTGTTTGTTTTTTTCTCATTTGAAAATTGATTTGTTTTTTTTTCTGAAATAAAAATACAGATGTTGTTGTCGCTTATAAAAATTTAAAAAAAGAAAAAGAAGCACTCGAATCAACAGTTCGTGTTCTCTCATCATCGGCAACTGAATCTCCTGCTACGACAGATACTGAAGGAAATGCAACTCCAAGAGATGTATTGGAAAATTTGGGATTTATTGTTGTTGTTATTTCGATTGTTTTTTTTTGTTTTTAGGAAAATGAAACCCATACAGAAAATGAACAGACAATTGTTCAAACTCTTCAGCAAAGTCTCGCGGTTATCACCGAGCAAAAAAATCGAATGGAACAAATGTTTCAATCAGATAAACGCAAAATCAAAGTCTTAATAAGAAACAATCTTGTTTCAAATTTTCATTCATTCGGCTTTTTTTCCAGGCAGAAAATGATGAATTAAAAGCTTCATTAGACGAAGCTAAAGCAGAAAATATTGTTCTCAAAGAAAAATATGACAATGAAATTAAAGAAGTAATTATTTTCTTTTTGCACGAATAAATAATAATAACAATGATTTTCAGTTGAAAAAAACTCTTCGTCAATGTCAACGTGATCAAGAACGAGGAACAGCAGATCACGGTGTGATGGTTCGAGAATTGCAGACACTTTTAACTACTGAAAGAAACAAATCAGAAACATTCGAACAACAAGTAAATCGGATTTCATTCAAATTCGAATGACTATTTGCCGATTTATAGTTCGATGAACATCGTGCAAAGATTGTCACTCTAGAAAGTCAATTAGATACATTGAAAAAACAGTATAATCAATTGAATACTCAATATCAATCGAAAGTTCACGAAACTAAAGAAAAAGATTTGTATGAAAAGAAGAATTTGTCTTGTTTTTTTTTTGTTCTATTGAAAGTTTTCTCATTAAAATAGAATTGATTCTGAAGAATACAAACGTTGTCAAGAGAAAATAATTGAATTGAACAGACTTTTACAAGAAAATGAGGTTCATTTGTTTTTTTTCTTCACGAAAACCATCGAAATTACTTTGAATTTTCAGACTAAACATTCCGAACAATTACGAAATGAAATAAAACGCAATGAACAATTAGAAAAACAATTTACTGAAATACGTCATCTTCATGATCAACAAATGACAACCAATGAAACACGTCATTCAGAACTCTCCGAACAGATCGGAATCATTGAAAAACAGCGGTAGATTTTTCTTAACACGAGTAAACATTTTTTTTTCATTACTCGATATTTTCAGCGGACAAGATCAAATGACAATTCAAAGACTCAAAGATCGTATTACTCAATTAGATATCGAGAATTCTCTGTTAACCAAAGCATCATCGATTGAAACCGATGAAAATGATGAATCCGATTTCGATACATTATTAAAACGTATTTCGAAATTAAAAGTTCTTATTCGTGTTGCTAACGATCGATTTGGTCAATCGATGACGATCGAAGGTAGTTCATTTGAAATTTAAAAGCAAAAAAAAAACTACGAATTTATTCGCAAACTAGATATATTGAATATTGATCGAGAAATCTCTTCCGAATCGACGCATACATCGTCGGAGAACAATAAACTTTTGCATCATAAATGTCATGAAGAAATCGAACGATTGAAAAGCGAATTAGATAATTACAAAACCAAAACAGTCGCTGCATTTAAAGCGAAAACAATGAAAGATACAACAGCATCGAAAGAAATCGATGATCTTCGTAGTCAAATCGATCAATTAAGAGAAAAACTGTCAGCTAATCAATTGTTATTCAATACGGAAAGTCAACGACATGCTCAAGTTGTTGAAAAACTCGAATCCTGTCTGACAAATATTCGTGAGCAACATCGACAAGAAATCGAACAGGTCTTTTCAAGAAAACGTACCGAACTCAACGAACTCGAATGTGAACTTGAAAAACAACGTGAACGTACTCTACGTTTACTCAATGAAAAAGATCGAGAAATCGAAACATTAAAAACTCAATCTCAATCAATTCCAACACCCGTGCCCGCAATCGATCGTCAATCATCGACAACTATCGTTCAAGAATTCTTTCCTCATATGTCAACATCAACAATCGGTGGTCCAACAACCATCGAAAATAATCTTCTCTATTTTATTCAAGAACAACAATTACGTGAACAGAAAATCTCGCTGCTCAACGATGAATGTCGTGAATTAAAGTCAACGATTCGAGATTTACAACGTAAACATTCAATTGAAATTCATCAATTACAAACAACTATCGAACAGTTAAACGATGATTTAGAACATATGAAATTAAGTACACAACGTCATGAAAATCACACGAAAAACGAACATAATATTGATTATATTAAAAATGTTTTCTATCATTATTTACTTGCGAATGATACACAAGTAAAACATACGATGGCAAATGCTCTGATGACAATTCTGCATTTTTCATCGAAAGAAAAGGCTAAAATCGAAAGTCTAAAAACGGCAAATAGTCTTACAGGCAGCAGTTGGTTTCATTCGAAATAAATTCTCGCATTTTTTTTGTTCTCTTTCTTATTTTCCACGTACACACATTCCTCGTATAAATAAATCGATAACAAAATATTTTTAGAAAAAAAGAAAATAATGCTGAAAGCTATTCATCGAATAATCTATTCGTCATCGAAGAATATTTGGTTTAATTTAGCTACAGAAGAATGGCTTTCGAATAACATTCGAGCCAATGAACATATACTTTTCCTTTGGCAAAATGATAAATGCGTGATTATTGGAAGAAATCAAAATCCTTGGGTAATAAAAATAAATCGAGAGAATTCGAATGAGAATCTACGAAGAATTTTTGTAGAAAGAATGTTTTCTAGAACGAATGGAAAACGATGGAGTTCTACTTGCACGACGACGGTCAGGCGGTGGTAAATTAACAAATCGATAGATGAATACAAAAATACGTATTCGTTCGTATTTCTAGGTGCTGTTTATCAAGATTTAGGAAATACTTGTTTTACATTTCTTGTTTCGCAAGATAATCATAAATTAGATAAAAATCGTAATTCACAAATTATTCTCGATGCACTTCGAACAAGATTTCAAATCGATGGTATGATTCATGGTCGAAATGATCTTGTCTACGCGCCGAATCAACGTAAATTCTCCGGTTCAGCCTTTCAAAATACTCGAAAATTTGCTCTTCATCATGGAACATTGTTGACCAATGTCGATACGAATGCCATGCAAAAATATCTCAATCCAAATAAAGAAAAACTCAAATCGAAAGGTGTCGATTCCGTTCAAGCACGTGTTATTAATCTCTGTGAAGTCAATTCATCGATCAACAATCGAGATCTTTGTTTAGCTATAGAACAATCCTATCGAAATAGTTACTCATCAAATCAAATACCTCCAGCCGAGATTCTCTCGCACGAAACTCTCGATAAAATCCCTGAATTGAATCAAGCTTTTCAATTGTACAGTGATTCTCAATGGCGTTTCGGACAAACGTTTTCATTTACGCATGAATATGAAAAACGTTTCACTTGGGGAACGATTTCGATCGGTATTATTTCGCAACGTGATGGACTAATTCATACGTGTGAAATCTATTCGGATTCATTGTTTGTCAATATGATTAATCGTTTGAAAGAGAATCTTCAAGGGCAAATATATACCGGTGAACATATTCGACGAGCTTGTCAACAAACAAAACAACAAGTCGAAAGTGAACAAGAAAAATCTATGATTGATGATATTCAACAGTGGATTTTGACACAAATCTAATTCTAAGAAACTCTTTTTTTTTATTGTTTAATAAAGAAAACAATTTACTCTTGTTGACATAGAAACGGCACGGTTGACTGTGTAATTCTAGGTTTAATCTTTGAAAATTCTATTTCCTTATTTAGACACTCGCACACACAATCACAAAAATTATATAAAAGTCATCATGATTGATATACTTGATAGGAATTCTTCTAAGAATATCACGCAACAAACTGCACAGGATGTTTACCGTTGTTATTTATAATAAAATTTCTCAGCAAACTTCAATCTTCGTATGAAGTTCATGAATATGTTATGAAAGATTTTTCCTAAAGTCATATTTATATTTGTTTCTCTTCTATTCGGTGTTTTGCAGCAGGAAAGGATTTTAAATGAGAAATCAGGTTGAATAAGTTGATTATAGAAATTCGCACGACTGACAAAGTTTTCTTTTTTTTTTATTAATAATTGTCTAATTCTATAGTATTTTTAATCATTGAAATTTCTTTTCGAGTCGAAGAAAAACACCGACAACGGAAAGTGATTTCCTATTCGATTTTGCTTTCTAATGTGAAACTATTGATGTGTGAGCTAATTTTTATGATATCACTGAATGAATTTATTCAGATTGACTTCACAGAGAGAAAGAACGAATGTTACACACGGTTGTTGAAGAGAATCTCGGCTCTTCAAATAGATTTCTTCTTCATTTTTTTTTCTGTTTTATTAAAATAATTCAATTGAATAATTTTGCAAAAGAAAAACAATGCCGAACTCTTGAATTGAATGACATAGTAACCTGATATTTATATTGAATGTTTGTTGATGCTCATGAAAAGTTCTATTTTACTTTTTTTTTCCATTTCCTCGTATTTCCTTTTGTTCAACATGCGTGATTTCCCTATTATCTCTCTTATTCTTCTTCATTCAAAAAAAAAAAGAAAAATGGTCTTTATCTTTCATTTATCTAATTCGAACTACGACGACGAAGAGAAGAAAAGAAAATGTTTTCTGAATAACAAAACAATTCCAACAATAGGACATGTACGGTCTACTTTTACAATCAGCAATTGAAATTATTCGAGCTAAATATGGTCAAGAAACATGGGAACAAATCAAGACCATGTTACATTTGGACTTCAATTCATTTTCGGCTTTTCAACAATATGGTGAAACATTATTCGTACGAATAACGAAGATTCTAAGTGAACTAACAAGTATGTGTTCAATATAAAATTGATTTCTCGAATTTTCAAAATGTTTGTGTTCAAGATGAACCACTTAGTGATTTAATGGAAACGTTCGGCAATGAATTCGTTTCGTACATATCGAATTACGGTTACGATCGAGTTTTGCGAATTTTGTATGTAACATTTTTAGTTTTGATCTTTCTCCCCCAAAAACACCTTGAGGTATTCTTTGTCTTCAGAGGACATAACATGCGAGATTTTCTAAATGGTTTGGATAATTTACATGAATACATGCGTTATACGTATCCGAGAATGCGTCCACCGTCGTTCTATGTTGAAAAAGAAACAGCACAAGGTCTAACACTTCATTATCGTAGTCGACGACGAGGTTTCGTTCATTATGTCATTGGTCAAATAACTGAAGTTTGAAAGAAAAAAGAAATTTAGTTCTTTTTTTTTTTTAAAAAAAAAGCCGCATTTCTCTTCTCTCAGGTCGGCCGTCGTTTTTATGATACAGCAGTTGAAATCGATATTATTAGTGAACGTGAAGAATTCGATGTAACTCATGTTGTATTCGAATTAAAATTCGAAAATACAGCCTATGTTAAACAAGCCAATACCGACAAGCATTCGACTGAACTTGATTTAACGATTGATTGTCATATATTCTTTGAATTATTTCCATTTCACATGGTCATTTCCGAATCATTAGAAATCATATCTGCTGGTGATTCACTCACACAATTATTTCCAAATATCGTTGGAGAACTCATTCGAGATATATTCAATCTTGTTCGGTAGGATATTTCTCAATTAATAGAACAAAAAAACACGTGAAAGTATGTGTTTATTAGACCGATTATAACATTGAATTGGGCACAAATTGTCCTACACTCGAATAATGTTTTCGAATTTTCAACAATTGAACCTCTACGTAAACAAGTCAGCGAGAATGATTTGAAAATAAGCGATGCACGAGAAATGAATGATTCAGGTAAATGAACCGAATACCTAACTTTTGTTTATTGTTATTGTTGTAAAGAAATGCTGTTGACAATGACGGCACAACGAGATGTTCAAGAAGAATATCTTCGTCTTCGTGGACAAATGTTGTATGTTCAAGAATGGAAAGCTATTATTTATTTAGCTACGCCGGTGTAAGAGAAAACGATCATTGAATGATAGGAAAATTTGTTTGTTTGTTTGTTTGTTTTGTTAAGTCTTGAAAATCTCGATGTTATGTTTAATACGGGCTTATTTATTAATGATTTATCAATGCACGATTCAAGTCGAGATTTAGTCTTAGCTGGTACACAGCAAAGTGCAGAATTGAAATTAGCTCTCGATCAAGTAAATTGAAAACGAGGAAATGTTGTTTTTTTTATTATCAAAATTGAACATCGTTTTAGGAAAGACAAAAAAGTAAAGCTTTGGAAGAAAGTATGAAGAAATTAGATGCTGAAATGAAGAAAACTGATTTACTTCTCTATCAAATGATACCGAAAAAAATCGCTGATCGTCTACGAAGTGGTGAAAAAGCGGCAAATCTTTGCGAGGTTTGTTTTTTTTTCTCTCTTTCTCCAAGAAAAGGCGATATCTACCGACGAGTTCATATTTCTCTAAGTCTTTGTTTTTCAATGGCCAATACCAAGAGAAAACGATTGATTCATTAAACTTCATAATCTCTTTATTCTTTTTTTGCAGACATTTGAAAGTTGTACAATTCTATTCAGTGATGTTGTTGGTTTTACTTCAATATGTGCATCACTTACACCGATGGAAGTCGTTTCCATTCTCAATGAAATGTACACGAAATTTGATAAATGTTTAGAAACACATAATTGCTATAAAGTTGAAACAATTGGCGATGCTTATATGTTAGTTAGTGGTCTACCTGAACGTAAGAACATTCTTTTTTCAAAATAAACATATTTTCTTTTCTCTGTGTGTGTCTAGGGGCGCGAAATCATGCTGCAGAAATTGTGGACATGGCCTTCGACATGCTCGATTCGATTGTCACAGTGACAAATCCGACAAATAATGAAAAATTAAAAATCCGTATTGGTTGTCATAGCGGTCCGGTTGTAGCTGGTATAGCCGGTATTAAAATGCCAAGATATTGTCTCTTTGGTGACACAGTTACAACAGCAAATAAAATGGAACAAACAAGTCGAGTAAGTCCGAATGATTTTTCATAATTGTTTGTCGATAATCGAATTTTTATTTAGGCTTTACATATTCATGCAACTGACACAACATATAAATTACTCGATCGTAAATCATATGAAGTTCAAGAACGACCGAAAATGACGATTAATGGAACAATGACAATCGGAACATATTTTATTCTCAATAAACGAGATCGTTCGGGCAAAGGACAACCACGTCCATTTCAAATGGTTTTAGATGGAATGAAAAGACAAGAAACTGAAGAAGCAAAATTAAAACAATCGAATAGTTTGAAAGGCGGACCGCCTCCAGCAGGAACACCACTACCACCACCACTGCCACCACCATCAGCAGTGGCATCAGCCCCAGCTCCAGCACCACCTAAAGAAAACGGTTTTATTCAAGCTCCACCTGAGCCAACGATTAATTATACGTCTGCTGAACATACTGACATATCTGCGCCATTGAAAAGCATTAAAATTGACGAAACATCAATACCGACTTTTGTTCAACCAAAACTTGCTGATGAACAACAAATTCGTTCATCAGAAATGTTAAATAGTCAACAAGATGCAACCAAATCATATAATAGACAATTAGCACGTAGTCGAGCATGCATTCTCATTTAATAAACAAGATTTTTCTCTCTCTCACTCTCTCTCTCTCTCTCTCTCTCTCTCTGCTTTGATTGTATATGCCTTTGTGTTTGTTGAATAAAAATAAAACTTATGTTGCAAGAAGAAAAAAGGAAACATCGCAATAATTTTCTCTATTTCAGATAGTTACACTTTTTCTTTGTTTGTCAAATGTCAGTTCAATGAAAGAACAGAAAAAAAAATCAAGTAGAAAAAAAGGAAAAAAACAGAAGAGAACGAAGCAGACATGTAAATACACTATTTCTCATGCATGCACATGTTTTGTTTCATCGTACGATCAAGACGTCAGGTGGAGGATATAAACCCATTTTTTTTCTTCTTTCTTTTTCAATGTATGTATTCAATGAAAAAAACAACAACATGGACAAATCTCGTTTAGAATCGAATGAAAATTTGCCGAAAATTATGGATAATTCATCGACAACAATTACTTTAACAATTCCGCAAAGTGGCCGAATCAAACGCAGCAATTTTGTGATTTTATTTACGATTTTTATTTTTTCAATTCTCAGTCTATGTACAATTTATATACTTTTTCCTAAAATCGATCCGTAAGAATTCTATTGAAGCAAAAACAAAAATGAAACACATTTGTTTCTCATTTTAGTATCGAACAAGATGCTTTAAAAATTCCGAAAACAATCGATGATGCTAAACTACTCGGCAATGTCCTTTATAAATACAGCAAACATCATCGTTATATCATTATGATTGCATTTTTTCTCACATATATTTTGTATGTAAAACGAAGCGAAGAAGAAAATTAGTTTTTAATTGAATTTATTTTTAGTCTACAAACATTTGCCATACCTGGTTCGATATTCTTAAGTATTTTAGCCGGTTTTCTCTATCCATTTCCACTTGCTTTATTTCTTGTTTGTTTGTGTTCATCGATCGGTGCCAGTTTTTGCTATTTACTGTCGCAATTATTCGGTCGACATATTCTTTTGAAATATTTTCACGAGAAAATAACACTCTGGCAAAAACGTGTCCAATCACATGCAGATAGTCTACTTTGGTTTATTATTTTTCTTCGTATAACACCTGTACTTCCTAATTGGTTTATCAATGTTTGTTCGCCAATATTTGATGTACCATTGCGAACATTTTTCGTAGGCACATTCGCAGGTGTTGCTCTACCATCGATTCTATTTATTCAAGCGGGAAAAACTTTACATCAATTGAGTTCAGCATCGGACGTGTTCTCTTGGAAATCGATTGTGATCTTAGGTTTTTGTGCAATTCTTTCACTTTTACCGATACGTTTTAAAGATAAAATTCAAAATTTTCTGAAGAAATTAACTTAAAAATAAATAAATCTAATGTCTGAATAATATGCCTTTGTCTCATTTCTAGATGGGTGTCAAACATCTTTGGTCGATCTTAGAACCAGCTTGTAAACAAGGTTCATACGATGGTCTTGCGGGCAAGACAGCAGCTGTCGATTTAAGCATCTGGATTATTGAATGTCGAGCTGTGCAAAGCAATAATCATCGAAATTCTCTACATCTAAGGTTTCGAATTCTTCTTCATTTTCATATATTGACTTTGGCGTTGGCTATTGTAGAACTCTATTTTTTCGTGTGCTGAATATGATCTATTATAATATCAAACCAATATTTATTCTCGATTCGAAAAAGATTATCGAATTGAAATTAGATGCTGTTTCAAAACGATTAGCATTGAATACGAAACACATGAGTTTGACACGTTCAAATTTCGATGTTTTAATCGAAGAAGTAAAATTTACATTGTCAATAATAATAATAATCAGAGAGCTTGGTTTTTTGTTTTCAGTGTTCACAGTTGTTAACTTATCTTGGTCTGCCAATCATACGAGCCGATGGTGAAGCAGAAAAGCTATGTGCACAATTAAATCAAATGAATGTAAGTCAACAACAAGTAATAAATCAAAACTAAATCGTCGCTTTTTTTCTTTTCTCGAATCAGATCGTCGATGTTGTGATTACGAATGATAGTGATTGTTTTGTATATGGTGCTAAGACGATAATTCGTAATTTTGGAATTGATATGAAGGTAATTCATCTCTCGAAATAAACAAATCTATGATTCGTTCGTTGTTTTCAGTCGATTTCATTTGATATCTACGATGAAAATGAAATTGAATCGAATTGTCATCTCAATCATCGTTCATTGCTTCTTCTTGCTTTACTTCTCGGTTCGGATTATGATATTCAAGGTGTTCAAGGTATAGGTCGAGAGTATGCTCTGAAATTCTTGCAATTAATTCCATCAACATCCGATCCAATTGATTATCTACGCGATGTTTTCAGCCGAAATCAACCGAACAATAAATACGAACAGAAAATTTTAAATTATCAAAATTTAGATCATTTCGAAAAGATTATTCAAGAATATTCATCGAATCAATCGAATAATCTTCAAATAATCAGCTCGATTGCCAAGATTAAATGGTTAAAGCCAGTACAAATTACAAATTTGCAAACTTTTATGAAGAAAAAACTCGCTTGGATAGAATCCTACACTTTCACTAAAGTAAAAATTCAACAATTTGATACGAAAACAAACGAACAAACTTCTTTTCGTAGGTTTTTCCACTGTTAACTCGTTTTCAAATTCTCTATCGTTTGAATATGCTTGAACTCGATGTTCAAGATATTCTCTCACTCTCTGACATGAAAATCTTTCAACCGATTGCAATAAAAAAAGTTCGTCTACGTCAAGGCAAACAATACTATGAAATCGAATGGAAAAATTATAATCTTCCATCGACACAAACACTTGATGAACAAATCAATAATTTATCATTGATGACTGTTAATGATGACGATGATGATGAACTAATTACAATCGAACCCGATGATCTATTTCGACATGCTTATCCCGATATTGTCAATGCATTTGAAACACCAATATTAAAACCGAAAAAACCACCGTCAAGTGTGAAGAAAAAGAAAGTCAAATCTTCAACAGCAACAGCTGCTGCTGCTGCATCGACCTCAATGTCATTGGATTTGTTGAGTATGATGCAAGATGATACAATATGTGACGTACCGATAAACAAAAAGCCAATATGTAAATTCAATCATCGACCAACAATGGCTGCACTGTCAACATCGATGAATATCGATGTTCTCGGTGTTTTAGAACGATCCAATGGAAATATAAATGCATTGAGAAAAGCCAAATCAAGACCAATTAAACATAAAGCTCGATCAGATATGATTGTTCATAGTAAGTTAATTAGCTACGAATTATCATACACGTAAGAAAAAAACCTTTGCTTTTAGCTCAACAACCTGTTACTTTATTAAATACATCAATATCATTGGATGTATTAGATATAATTCTACGTGAAAAACAACCGGTATCAGATGATGAGTGTATCATCGTTGATCAAGATGTTTTGCCTCTTCCACTTTGGGATCGTATTCGACAACATACAGTTGTTTAAAACGATTTCCTACTCGTTTCGATGTTACTTTTTTTTGCTGTTGTTCTGTTTCAACTGTAGATCCAATGGATCATGTTTTTTTTTATCGAATGACATTGAAAATAGTCTTTATTCAAATAATATGTACATGCTATAATCAAGTTACGTGCAGATAATTATGTAAATATCAAAAAAATAAAATAAAAAATATTGATATTTCTAATTGAAAATTGTTTTTGTTTTGACGACGTGTTGCATGACTAAAGTTTCGAAGAAAATCAATAGGCAAATAGCAATTTGATATATCGAGAAAGAAACCACGATAAGTGAACATTGTTTTTCTGCCACTAACAAAAAAGATACTGGAATAAATGCTAAATAATATGAGCTTGTACGGTCTGTGCATTGTTTCATGTCTTATCATTGACTTGAAATTGAAATCTGAAGCTTCAATTGTGTCGTATAATCGACCGAAATTTTGTCCATCAACAAGATGGACTCTTAATGCAACAACGTTTGCTAATCGTACTTTGATTGGTAAACAACCTCGTGGTATTTTTATCAATACAATGAATGTCATCTATGCTGCTGATTATAGTAATGGTAAGATTTCCGTATGGAATGGTAATGATAGTGTTCTACTTGAGAAAATTTCAATGAATTTATCAAATCCATACTCGATTTTTGTCACAAAAGATCTTGATATTTATGTAGACAACGGTCAAAACTACTCGCGAATCGACAAATGGGATCCAAAAAAGAATATGAGTACACCAGTTATGTCTGTTAAGTCTTCTTGTTATGGTCTTTTTGTCGATATTAATAATTATATCTACTGTTCATTAAACGAATACCATCAAGTAATAAAACACCAATTGAATAACTTCAATCCATCACTGATACTTGCAGCTGGAACTGGGGTTAAAGGATCGGCATTAGATATGCTCAATTCACCACATGGAATTTTTGTTCATACTAACTTTGATCTGTATGTAGCAGATTGTAAAAATGATCGTGTTCAAGTTTTTACAAAAGATAATTTAACTGGTTTAACTGTAGCAGGACGTAATTCATCGAAGTTCACAATTACACTCAATTGTCCAGCTGGTGTAGTTTTAGACTTAGATGAATATTTATTCATTGTTGATCAAGAAAACCATCGTATTATCGGATCAGGATTAAATGGATTTCATTGTTTAGTCGGATGTTCCCGTTTATCTAACAATTCAGCCAATCAATTGGATTCTCCTCGAACTCTCAGTTTTGATAATTTCGGAAATATGTACGTTACTGATCGAGATAATAGTCGAATTCAAAAATTTTCTATCTTAACGAATTCCTGTGGTAAATATAACTTCTAGAAACCATAGAATTAGTGATCAAAATTTACTGATTTTCTAGATTCAACAGTCTCGTTCAGTCAACCGAAATTATGTCCAACGGCAATTTGGAGTCAGAGTTCAACAGTTTTTACTAATGGTAGCATGATCGGCACTTCTATTCATAATATTTTTATAGATAGAAGTAATACGATGTATTTAACTAATAATGCAAATGAAACTATTACAATATGGGAAAATGGTAGTTTATCTCCTACACAAGTGATATCAGTTAAACCGTTAGCTCCAAGATTTGTTTTCGTGATAAACAAAGTGCTCTATTTTGATAGCGGTTTCAGAGACGGAATAGTGTATAAATGGGTATTACACCCAACGACTAATAATAGTGACCAAGTTTTGAAAGCGAATTCATCGTGTGATCACATGTTCATTGACATCAGTGACACTATGTACTGTTCCTTGAATCACGGTCATCGAGTTGTTAAACAATGGCTGGGCAATGATGCCACTGAAATAGTAGAGAATGTCGCTGGAACCGGTATTGCAGCATCCGCATCAGATACCCTTAATCATCCATATGGAATCTTTGTGGATATTAACTTTGATTTGTATGTAGCTGATTGTAATAATCATCGAATTCAACGTTTTTCTACGGGTGAACGGAAAGGCTTTACTGTAGCAGGAAATGGATCTGTACGCTTTAACATAATATTACGTTTTCCAACAGCAATAGTTTTGGATATAAATGAAATTTTCTTTATTGCTGACTATGGAAATCAACGTATAATTCGATTAGGACCATTTGGTTTTCAATGTTTAGTGGGACGATGCGATTCATCTGATTCCACGGAATATTTTTATGCAGGTTCACTTGATTTTGGCTTCGACATCTTTGGAAATATGTTTGTCGTTAGTGGGACGAATGCTACTCTTCTAAAATTTTCATTGTCACGAACTAATTCATGCGGTAGGTAGATATTTCTAGTCATATATAATTTACATTTAAATCTCACAATAGTGTAAATTCTCTTATTATGATTCGTGTTTTTTTATAGTTTCTTATAATCAACCAAAGTTGTCGCCATGTGCAACATGGCATGATAATGCTACCACATTTGTCAATAAGACCATACTTCAAACTGAAGCCCATGGATTTTTTATTGATCATGTTGACACATTGTATTTTGCACAACGTTCAAAAAATCAGCTGTTAATATGGACGAATAATAGTGTTAATCCTATTGTGAAATCAAACCATAATTATTCGAAATACACAACTCTATTTGTTTCTGTTGATGGAAGTATTTATTTTAACGTAGATATAACTGGTGTAATCTACAAAACGTATTCATATAAAAATACAACTGACTTTGTAATCCAATTTGAAGATAATTGTTATGGACTGTTTGTTGATATTAATAATGTTCTGTATTGTTCTATGACGAACAAACATCGTGTAGACTCAAAATCACTTGATAATAATTCTAGTGCTGTTAAAATTGTTGCAGGGACAGGTACGAATGGATTCGCATCAAACCAGCTACATTTACCTTGGGGTATCTTTGTTAATACAAATCTGGAGTTATATATAGCTGATGCAAATAATCACAGAATCCAACTTTTTAAACCCAATCAATTGAATGGAACAACTGTAGCAGGTAACAAAACTCCAAATGGTTTAACATTGAAATTTCCAACTGATGTTATACTTGATGCAGATGGACATTTATTTATTGCTGATAATCAACATTTTCGCATAATTCGTGCAAATTTACACGATTATTACTGTGTAGCCGGCTGTTCCAATGGACCTGGATCAGCAGCACATCAACTCAATGTCACATATTCTCTTCGATTTGACAGTCAAGGAAATATATATGTTGCAGATGAATGGAATAAGCGTATTCAAAAATTTGTTCTTGCAACAAATACGTGTAGTAAGTTTATATCCAACTTTTATGCGTGAACAAATAAAATATTTATTTTTCTCTATTATCCCCTTAGCAAATACATCAATAATTGAGACATCAACATTTGCTAATAAAAATGGTAGGATCTCAACGTTCGTTCAATTAATCATTTTAATTTTCTATTTTCGAAGATTCTACTTCGAAGACTGTGTGCGGTTTCCTTCAACCTTGTCAAAATAACGGTATTTGCGAATGCAATCATACCGCAACGCATGGTTATATGTGTTTATGTCCATGGGGTTTTAATGGAACTCGATGTCAATTTGATTATCGTCCATGTAGACCTAATACTTGTTGGAATAATGGTAAAATAATCACTATTAGATTTCATTCATAAATTCAGTCTCTTTATTTGTAGGCACTTGTGTCAACACATCAAATGAATCGTTTATTTGTCAATGTAAAGAAGGATGGGAAGGCATCTACTGCGAAAAGAAAATAAATTATTGTTATAATATAACATGCCAAAATAACGGTGTTTGTCGACCATTGTTTCGTAATTATACATGTGAATGTCTTGGTGATAGTTTTTCTGGTCGACATTGTGAAGTTACGAGCGTAAAAATCAAAATCTATCGATTTGTATCGAAATCATTTGGTTATGTTGCTATCTTAGCAATCCTTAGTGTAGTTGTGTTTATTGTTGTTATGGATATATTAAAATATTGTTTTGGTATTGATCCAGTTCATGGAGAACGTGAACGACTTCGACATGAAAAAGAAAAAAAGAAGAAACGAAAACCAATTATTCAACGATTTGTTTATGTTAATAGTGCACCTATTGTTCGAAATCAACCTGATCAGACAATAGTTTAACTATATTTATGTACATTATATCCTATAATCAAACGGTAGTAAACAAATTTTGGTTGCAAACATGTTATAGCTCCTGATCGACAGAGGCATCAAATTTAAATATCGAAGGTGAGATAAGTAAAAATGTCTGAGAAATTTTGGAAAGAAGAATGTTTCAAAGTTTTGTTCCGGAGTATTCTTTAATATCAATAAAAAATATAATTATTAAAAAAAAATTCCTGCGTAAATATACTAACGATTAAGTATAAGAGAAAAAAACATTCCTGCGTAAATATATTAATGGTTAAGCATAGGAGAAAAAAACATTCCTGCGTAAATATGAAAATTATTTTGAAGAAAGAAAGAAGTCCAACGAGATTTACAATACTAAATATCATACTAGATTCAATAAAATTTGTAATAGCACATTAATAATATTTCCATGAAAACCAATGCCCAAATCGGTGTCAACAGAAAGCCGTGTGATGATTTGGAATCGAATCTTTTCGAAACAGCAGGTGCCTCACAGAAAGGAATCAATGTAATATTTTGATTACATCGTGTCTGCTGGGCAGTTTGATCAGCACACACATACATATTACTGATATCCTTGATTGAATTCGAATTTAAACCAGCTGTTAAATTGTATTTTCGAAATTCTGAGTTTTCATCGTCTAGTTGTTGCTGAATTCGTGACAGTAACGATCGGGCCGATTCAGTATTAGTACTATATAATTGTGTATACACGTCATAATCGGTAGTACTACGTTTTCTGCCAAAAGGTATCGCACTCATTTTGATTTGATTGCTTGGTACTTGAAGTACAGTAATAAAAATAAATTGCAGTTGAATGACCAAATCAGTTAAAATCATTTGAAATTGCAAAGAAACCACGATGACGAACTGTATATACGAACCTGAAATCAGTGGTGCGTTATATGTTGTTGTTGTTCTTTTGGTTGTCGTCGTCGTTGTTGTCATCGTTGTTGTTGTTGTGATCGTCGTTGTTGTCATCGTTGTTGTTGTTGTGATCGTCGTTGTTGTCATCGTTGTTGTTGTTGTGATCGTCGTTGTCGTTGTTGTTGCTGTGGTCGTCGTTGTTGTTGTTGTTGTTGTGGTCGTCGTTGTTGTCATCGTTGTTGTTGTTGTGGTCGTCGTTGTCGTTGTTGTTGTTGTTGTTGTTGTTGTGGTCGTTGTCGTCGTTGCTGTCGATTGTAAATCAGTACTCATATCATCCATATTGATAGAAGTGCTTTTGGAATTTGTTGTCATTGATACAGTTTCAATGGTTACTGTAGGCGTATTAATTGGAAGATATGTCGTATCATCTATGATTAGAGATGAAAGCGTTCCGAAATCTGTTGCGCTTTTTAATGTAGTGATTTCAACCAATGGAGTGTTTGTTACTTTTTCTGTCATATCAGTTCCGTCATCAGTAGCTGCTGGTACAGGATTGGTCTCAGTTGCCTGATTAGTGACTGGTACAGTGCTGATGTCAGTTGCTTGATTAGTGACTGGTACAGTACTGATATCGGCTGTGTCATCAGTGGCTGGTATAGCTGTAATATCAGATGATAGAGCAGTGGTGTCAGTTGCTTCAATAGTGACTAGGTCAGTACCAGTATCAATTGTATCATCAACGGTTGGAAAATCGCTGATATCAGCTGTTTGTTCAGTGAACGGTAGAGTGATGGTATTGGTTACTTCATTAATGGAGGGCATTGTTGTGAAAATTGAAATAGTATCAGAACCAGTAGTGCCAGGGTTCACTGTATTATTTAACATAGACGTAAAACTTGATTCCATGGGAAGCGTGGTAGGTAATAGTGTATCATCATCAAAACTAGCTGAACTTGAACTACTTTCCGCTATAATATCAGGAGTATAGTCCAAGAGAGTTGTCAAGGCTTCTGTAACCGTTAATAATTCGGATGTTAGTTGAGGAGTTGAAGTTTCAATAGCAGACTGGGTACTTAAAATAATATTGTAGACTAAGTCAGAAGACGACGATGACCAATCAAAAATATGCAATAAATCTTCTATTCGGTCACCTTGAATTCCCAAATGATCAACAATATGAGTGAGCCATGTATTTATTTTTACATTGAAGTTATCTGCTACGCGCTTAGCTGAAACAATTGTAGTTTGAGGATATGAATTGTTGATACTAATATGTACGAATGACGAGGCGGGAACTTTGGCCGTGACAGTCAATTTATAAGTAGTTGGATCAATCAAAGAATATTGAACTATGCCTTGAACAATGGCAACAGGAAATGAGACGGTACCATTTGTACTTGTATGCACTGATTCAGTTCCATCGTCTCGATTGACAAGGTAATCAATTTTGTTATCATTGAGATTTTCAAATAATATATCAAGAGACACAACATGTTGTAAACGATTTGTTGTTAAAGAATTAATTAATGAGAGTTTCGAATCACCATTCGGATTGCTTTCCGTATAAGATGCATTAAACTTTCTGAAATAGCCTCTCAATGAAGCTATCATATACCATGTTACAATTGACGAAGAAAATGGTTTTATATCACCCAATACAGCTGATAATCCTAGATCTCCTTGATCGACTCCATTGACATTCATGCCGGTAATATTAAAATTAATTAATAATCCTTTTTCATTATCAATAATTTCCGGTTGACCACTTGAAATTCGAAAATTGTTCGCAGAACCATAACCATTATTGGTAATAATAATAGCAAGAATAAATGGTTGTGGCTCGATTCGTTCAGCAGAAAATGGATCAGGACCTATGACTCGTTGTTCAAGAAAATAGGCAATATCTAGACGAGCTTCCGGAGTAACTTGAATACGATCAGGTGAAAGTGTAATTTTCACACGTTCGCCACTGATTGTATATGACAGAGATCCTCCAACACTATACCATGTTGGAACTTGAGGAGCAGCTGATTGATAAGGTATAATCAACCAATTGAATTGACCGGTTCCTCCTGCTGATAGACTTGCGTTGTTAATGTCACCCATGATATTTACTTTACCGATACTAAATCGATCAGTTGCATTCGTTTGATTTTCAGTTCGAATTTCTAAAATAATTACAATATCACTCAAAATATCAGTACCACCATTGTCGATGATTAATTCGGCGTCGAATGCTTGTCTAGTAATTGCAATCTGTTGGATGATACGAATACTAACTTTCGCACAAACACCTATTGGTGAATCACTGTATGCATCTGCAAATTCTTGATAAACACCTTCATATGCGTCGATGATATTTGAATAGCCTAACAGATGACTATAATTTAAATCTTTTTCATATTGAGAACTTCGATTTAAATAATCCGAAAAAGCCATATACGGCAAACTTATACCGGTGATATCATTTGACTCAGTAATATTTTGTGAGTAATAATATATTGTTCGATTACGATAAAGAATATATTCACTAGTAGCAGTTCGATTGACGCATCGATTGGGAACCATCATTAATTCGTCGTATTCTTGTTCACTAATGAGATTTTCTAAGTCACTTGTTTCTCCTTGTGCTCGAGTAAAAGCGTTTTCCCATGAATCATCTGTACAATTTGTATGAATCCAGATTTCATTGCCATAGGTCAATATGATCAATTCTTCATAATTTGTAATTGCGTCAATCATATAACTTAATCTCGCTACTGAAACATCAGCATTTTCGTCCCATGAACTTCTTTTTTTTCTTATAGTTGTACCACTTTCTATTTCAGGTACGCTTCTTCGACGTCTACCCGTTTTGCCCATATATGGCATAGCTCCCGTCACACAACTGGTAACATCAGAATAACTGGCACGCTTCAATAATATACTTAATCCCAGACCACCTAAAAGAGAAATTAGAGAAAAATAATATTTATTTCTGAACAATAAATTCTATTCAATGATATCTTATCTAAATGTATTTTACTTACCACAGCCATTTACCAAACCGGGAAGACCCACAAGTCTGTCACCGGCTTTTTCAAAGAGAAGCTTCACAATGCTTTCACAAGCTGTAGAAATTGGTGGAATATCAAAACCAAAACCTATACCAATGTTAATATCATCGACAATGCCATTAAATATCCACGTATCACTCTCGCCTATAGGTCCTCCTCCTACAGATTCAGTCGGATCAATTTTATGAGTCCATACTGGCACTGATAAGGTAATGTTTCGTAAAATACCACATATATATGAAGCCGAAAACTCCCCAATCAACGAAGCAAGTGAATCCCGTTTCGTTCGTGTTATAGAATTACGACTTACAATAACTGTAATGATAATTGATGAATTAGCTTCAATATCTCCGATAGGGAGTTGTGCAACAGTAAATCTTAAATACGGATGCCCTGTTGGTAAATAAAATCGAGCGTCCATAACTCGAATAAGACCATGATTCGTTACAGTAAAATCAATTTGAGTGATATTTTCATTGGTTTCCAGTTCATCAAGATCGATTATGGCTGGTGACATTGTTAACACAGGAGCTGGAACGTATGTTTGAAATTCAGCATCAACAGCTATGTCATACGTTTGTTCAATTGAAACTTCCGTGACTTTAAATGTATAGGAAACAAAAATACGTTGAAGAAAAATTGGAAATGCACTGGAAGATGCTGTTGCTCGATCAACCGTAACAAGTTCTCTGTAATTCGAATGTTTCAAAGCACTGGCAGTTATTTCATATATACCAGCTAAAAGTGACACACTGGCTTGTCCTGTTGCATTACTTTTGAGAACATGTTGAACATCGAGTTGAACATTGGTTATCGTAATCAATACATCGGCTAAATTCTTTGGATTACTACCTAAGAATGAGAGTTCATCTTGACATACAATATTGAAATCAAATAAGACATCATCACTTCCAACAACAGTTAATTCAATATCGAAAGATCTCGATAAAGGACGAGTACGATCCTTGATTAATCCTTGAATTGAAAATGTGGTTAATGGTGCAGATTCGGGAATAACAATTCCTAGAGTAACATTGGTATCCTTTGATGGATTCAACACAGGAATATCAGGAGTTAGAACTGATACATATGTTTGATTTGGCAATAGAACTGACAAAGGACCAATGGCACTTGAACCTGTATTAGAAATAGTAATTACTAATGTTTCTTGTGATTTGCGTGGTACAATCAAACGTTTTGATGATGGATTTAATTTAAATTCAGGTTGATCATATACGACATTGATTGGTATGGATAGAGTCACAGGTTGGATTTCTTGTCCAGTCCATTGAAATGTAAGAGTACCTGAACCACTCACGCCAAATCGAATAGTGAGCTCAATAAGACAAGTTGTTAAAGGAGTTATATTTGCTAGACTACAATTTGATGATGACATATCGAAGAATGTTACAACTCCTAATGGACTCAATATCGATGATGTCACATTTGTGATAGGAAATTCGCATGGATTTGAAAGTAAGGCAAAAGAAGTAAATTTGTTGGTAAAATTTTCTCCTGCTTTACCATTCAATGTATCGGTATTTAGTGTCTGCACATTCAAACCAAGTAATGTAAGATAATCTTGAGCTTTAGTATTTGATGTATCGGCTGGATGTTCGGCTCCAACAAATAGTGTTCCAAATTCGGTTGACAATGGAGTATAATAAGTTGTAAAACGATTTGACGTTCCCGAAACAATAACATTAGGAAGATATCGTCGAATATTATTCATCATAATCCATACTTTAACCGTTCGACTTTGCACACTGTTTGTTTTATTGTTGATTATTCCATTGATTTGAATAGTTGCTTGTTTCGATAGAGTTTGATGAGATTTCTGAAATTGAACAGTAACATTATATTCTAAGTTGACATGAATAATGAAGTTTTGTTGAACATTGATGCCAGTTGATGTTTGATAGACATTTACTGTAATACTATAATCAGTTGATAAGGGAACTATTGATGGCCATGTCAATAATCCAGTAGATACATTCACTGAAAGATTATTATCAGTTACATCTGTATTGTGAGACCATTGAAGAAAACTATCAGATCCTCGAGTTAAATACTTCGTAAGATCGAGTAAAAATGATGAGAATTCAATTACTGTAAAGTCTGGTATCATTTTTAGAACGGGTGGATCGGGAAACAAAGAACAATTCATACCGTAATATGGATAAAAACATCGGCAAGTGCCTAAAACACAACTTCCTTGACCACAGCCTCCCGGCGGACAAGTTGCCAAATATTCATAAAGCACTGAAGTATCGGAATAAACTACGGAATCATTTAATAATAACTGTACTTGAACTATTTCCGATGCATGAGATGGAAATCGGCATGTCATCTTTGTAGAACTGATAAAGGTAGCTGGAATAGATGTTGTTCCATTTTGATCGAGAATTAGACAGAATGAAGGTACATTTTTGAAATTGTCACCAATGAGAGTAACAAGTGTGTTCTGTGCAGTTTCAAGACCTGACGCAGGCGATAATGTCGATAACATAGGAATTTTCAAACAATTTTCACCATAATAACCGCGATGACAATATTCACATAGCGGACCATAAATACGAGCATTGTCGCCGCAATCACACGTTACAGATGAACTATTACACATAGCTTGCCCACGAACACATTCTGGACAAGCGATACAAGATGGATATAAGAATCGATCCGGTGCACATTGCTCGCATGAATCACCAGAATAAGAATCTGTGCATAAACATGTTTCATTGCTGACACATGATCCATGGTCATTGCAGTTATTTCTACTGTGACAACTCCATTGGCTAGAAATAATCAAATTAGTTGACGCCAATGAAACTAATTGAGAATCATTGATGGTGAAATTCATAGACTCATACGAGAAGGAACAGTTCGATAGTATTGATAATGATACTGTTATTTTCGATGATGCAGATAAGTTCTCGATAAATGATGGTGAAATGTGATAATATTCTACACAGGGTGAATTATGAATTATATCAAGCGTAAGATCGGTAAAATCGAAATTAACTCGATTTTCAATAGTAGCAAAATTAGTTAAATTGGCTGGATGTCCTGCGTAGATTTCATAAATCGATTGAGGCAATGTAATTCGAACAGAGCCAATATAAATAACATCCTGAGATGATGGCTGTGAATATTGACTTGGATGTGAAGCTGCAATATGTAATTCATCTTCAGTTGGAAGAAATCCTAACGAATAATATCCACTAACATAGCCTTTATTGTCACTTTCTAATTGCTGGTACATATATTCATTTATCCAAATTGTCACTGGTACTTTTGGTTTAGTTGAATTACCAAAAAATTCGAATGTAGTAATTGAACCAATTGGGATATGTTGACGAGAATTTCTCCAACGTACTGTTGCACTATATGAAGGTACAACTTGAATTATCAAATCAAACTTTGTAGTAAATTCGACGTTTGATACCGAAACAATAAAACTATAATTTTGAAATGATGCTACTGCTTGGGTAATATTTAATAGGCCAGATTCTTCATTGAGTGAGAGACAGTTATAATAGAAATTAGTCGAATATGAGTCAACAAAATATGTAAATCGATATTGAAATGGTGGCGTACCAGAAATAATATACGAAGTGAAATTTATCAAAGTAGAACTGAATTCATTTATAGTAAAAATTGGTAGATTATCTACTGTTGGTGGAGAGATTTTTGTTTGGCACGATAACCCATAATATGGAGAAGTACAAACACATTTACCAAATTGGCAATATCCATGTGGTTCACAAGTTGTAAAATTTGGACATGTACCACGAACCTAAAGTAAATATAGACAGTATATTTAACGATTTTTATTTTCGATCGTTCGATTCGATTACCTGTAATGTAAAATCCGAATAACTGGTTAGTGTTTCGTTGGTCACCATCTCAAGATACCATGTTTGTGAAATGTCAAGTGTGTTAACAGGAACTGAACAAGTACACATAGAATCATTGAGAACCGTAGCTTTAGTAATGAACGCATCACCATAACTCAAATAAGAATAGAATTTGCAATAGGTTCCTTTGGTATTTCCTTGTGGACTGAAATTTACACCGAATACATTAATCTTAAAGCCACCAATATCATCCAAAACATCGGGAGAAATCGAATTTACTGCTGGAAGTGGTAGACAATCAGGGCCGAAAAAATTCGGAGCACACGTGTCACAGAATGGACCAATAAAATTTGCTGGACAAACGCACGTTTGATTAGTACATACACCATTATTGTGACAATAATAGGTACAGCTTAAACAGTTTCCTGGTGACAGAAAAAAATATCCTTTACTGCATTGGTCACATACCGCTCCTGCAAAGCCAGTATAACAAACACAGCTGCCCAACGAGCAATATCCATAGTTGCAACCCTGAACACCACAATCAGAACTAAGCGAGATATAAAGCCAGCTTAATTCAGCGAGCCAACTATTGCCACCATCTAACGAGACCGATATTTCGATATATGCGAACGGATTGCCAGTATAATTTGATAGTCGACAAATAATAGTAGTACTATTGATTATAGACGCTTGCACAGTCCAATTCGATGAACCTTCGAAACGGCATATTACATCAGTGCTTTCTTCCATGTTAACATTATCACTGGTTAGAATAATATCGACTCCGTCACGTGCATCAACATCTCGTACTGTATGAGGATAGTTGTCTAAAATAATCGGTATAACCAAACAGCTATTAGTATAATGATGATCTTGACATGTATCACAAAGTATTCCTTTAAATCTACTTGGATCACTGCAAATACAAGTATCTGTAGATTGATCACAAGTACCGTTTCTTTGTTCACATAGTAAACAATCATAACACCATGGATAACTATAATGTCCTTCCTTACATTGATTGCATGTCACTCCTACAAAATTATCATCACAAACACACCTGCCTGATGAACAATACCCGTGGTTACAACCCGTTACACCACAGTCTGAAGTAATATAGACATAATTCCAACTTATTTCAGCGAGCCAAGTATTGCCATCATCTAACGATATCGATATGTGTATGTATACAGATGAAGTGTCAGTATAATTTGATAGTCGGCAAACGATAGCAGTAGTGTTAACTTTGGATGCTTGTACCATCCAATTCGATGAACCTTCGAAACGACATATTACGGCACTCATATTTGTAATGTTAAGATTATCACCTATTACAATAATATCGACTCCATCATGTGCATCAACATCTAGTACTGTAAAAGGATAGCTTTCTAAAACAATTGGTGCATTGGAACAATCGGTACCATAATAATGATCTTGGCACGTAGTACAAAATGGTCCTTGAAATCTAATTGGATCATTGCAAATACAAGTATCTTTAGATTGATCACAAATACCGTTGTTTTGCTCACACATTGAACACTCATAACACCACGGATAACTATAATATCCTTCCTTGCATTGATTGCATGTCGCTCCTACAAAATTATCAAAACAAACACAGCTACCAAATGAACAATATCCATTAGTGCAAACACTGTCACCACAGTCGGAAGTAATATAGATATAAATCCAATATTGTTTATTCATCCAACTATTGCCACCATCTAACGATACCGATATGAAGATAGATTCATATAGAGTGGCAGTATAATTTGATAATCGGCAAACAATAGTAGTACTATTGAGTATAGACGCTTGCACAGTCCAATTCGATGAACTTTCAAAACGACATATTACATCAGTGTTTTCTTCCATGTTAACATTATCACTGGTTAGAATAATATCGACTCCATCATGTGCATCAACATCTAGTACTGTACGAGGATAAATGTCTAAAATAATTGGTGCATTGGAACAATCGGTACCATAATAATGATCTTGGCATGTAGTACAAAATGGTCCTTGAAATCTAATTGGATCATTGCAAATACAAGTACCTGTAGATTGATCACAAATACCGTTGTTTTGCTCACACATTGAACACTCATAACACGACGGATAATAAAAATAGCCAACCGCACAACTCGAGCAATTCATACCACGGTAGGATGCATAACAGGAGCACTGTTTTCCATCATTAATACATGTACCACGATAATTACAATCGGCTTCACTTTCACACCATGAATTTTGCGATACAACATTCTGTAAGAATGTAAGAGCTATTAGTATACGAGTTGACATATACCATTTGCGGATGAATAGCACCATGTAGCGGTATGATTTTTCAGCAAAATTACCGTTCCTAAATGAAAAATAAGGGTAGAAGAATTAAACAGTAAATTAGATGAATATTCTTCTACGCATTTCATATAAAATAAACTATATAGCTTACCTGTAGACACGTAGCTCTATAGGTGTAATATAATAATATGCTTATTCGCGCGTCGTATTTATAGTGATGCACATAAGAGCTACCTTATACGATTAGTAAGCATATTTTTGAATCATATTTTAGCTCAGGGATGTTTACCTTCAAAACTAGGAGTATCTGGATAAATCCTCCCGTTATATGTAAATATCCAAATCATGACTGCGTTCTCAATAATTAGTGCAATGAATGACGTTAAAATGATTGGGCTCGTGTAATTCGGAAGTAAATATTTTGATAATATTTTGATAATTATTTCAAGGACAACATTGAGCTTCTTCTTATTTCATAACGGTATACATACAAGTCATCGATTCAATTGACAAGTAAAAACGAACTCAAAACTACTATGTGAGAATATTGATGAACACTGTCTATTAGGGCACAATGACATCTATCTAAAGACGGCATGTCATTTTATAAGAAAAAAAGACATCAAGTTTAATAAAAATAAGAATTTATAAGAAAATATATTTCTTTCGAATAAATAATATTCAAATTAATCTCGAAAATGAATTCATTTCAATAGAGGTTCAATAATCGTTCTAATGGTAATTCTCATTTATAGTCGTTGTTTTTCTTTTCTGTACTATACGTCAAATCAGTATTTAGCTCGATTTAACAGTATTCTTTTTCTTTTCAAACAAAAGAACATACATATATCTTCCTGATCATGGAATATTCGAAAAATCACCCATCAATTCGGTAAAAATTGTCTTTGTTGTTTTATTTATCATTATGAATTTTATTTTCAGTGTTCATGCACCACCCGGTGGTCATAGTAATAACATCTTTGGCGCACAACAAGATGAACAATCAGCTGCCAATAAGAAAAAAAATACTCAATCGGACATTTTCGGAACAAAGACCGACAACAATGCTAATTCAGCACCTGCAAAGTACCGAAATCAATAATTGTCTTGTTGGTTTCTTTTGAAATTTTAATCTTATGTGTTTAGACCAACACGTGCTGCAGGAAATAATATCTTTGGTGGTGAAGCCGAAGAATCAGCTCCTAAAGGTGGTACGATTGCTGGTCAATATAAACAATCACAAATGAAATCGAATATCTTCGGTTCGGACGAACCAGCGGCATCACGAAATGTTTCGAATAAAAACCAATCGAATATCTTTGGTGTTGGCGATGATGATCAAGCCAAACGTCAAGCATCTGTTCGTCAAGGTCTTCGAGGTAAATATTCATGACCAATCGACAAGAATAACTATATATATAACGATCTTGCCTGAGAATAAAAACCAAATACCTAATCTATTCTCTTTAGATCCAAATGCATCACGCAGTGAGTTAGATGTTTTATTTTGTTGTTCGTTTTTGCCTTATTTGCGAAGTATTTTTTTTTCTTTCTCTACTAAATCACTAAACGAGTTCTTTTGTTTTTGTTTATCTTATGAATTCATATATGTATATACACACACACACACCTGATTGCATAATCCATTTCTTTAGACATCTATTGTCCATCCAGCTTCAATCATCTCTATGTAAAGTGCTTATTGCTTTTCGCTATTTAATTTTGACCGTCTTTTTTCTCTCTAATGAAAATAGATTTCGATTGAAGTCGTTTGTTTATTTGTGCATTTTTTTTTACTTTCGTTTTCTAGTGGGATACAATCCGATCAATGGCGAATCTTATAATGCAGCTCCTCCTAAAGCCAACGAACCTGAAAAACAACAGGAAACACCTGCTGTAGAAACGCCAAGTACAGAATCTGTTCCAGCGGAAAATAGTACTAACAACGAATCGACACCTGCGACTGAAACGGAAAACACTCAACCACCAGCACCAGTTGCTGAAAATGGCAAAACTCAAGCAGTTGAAACAACAAATGGCAATGGTCAAAAACAAGAACCTGTACAAAAGGTAGGCAAAACGCTCTATTCGAGTAGTTTAAAACGTTTTCCTGATCGCGTTCGAATCAAGGCAAAAGAATGATTTAAAAAAAACTGTTCGATGATGATTTCTACACCGTTTACCCGTCTGATAAACAAATTATGTTGACAAATTATGTGTCCTGAGAACAGTTGATTGATTGTGCTTTTTGTTTTTCTTATTTCAATTATTTTCTTTTTCAGCCTGTTCATACAAGTGTACGAGTATTTCATCCACCTGGCGGCAGATCCAATGGTCCACTTTGGTAAACAGTGGACGAACATAATATCTAACAACAAAACATTCGACGCTTTTTTTTACAACAATAATTATTGTCTTGTGTTTTACTCATAACAGTACATTTCCACTAGCACTTCGTTCGTATGTTCTCTCATTTTTGTTTGTCTATTCCATTCTGCATAATCTCATGGTATTTTCTTTTTTTTTCTTCTTTCTTTCTCTTTTTTTACTATGATTTGAACAAAATACATCAGATATACACAATGATGATACGCTCGAGAAAGATATATTGTCTTACGACGACATCGTTCCTTCACTTTCAACATTCTCATTTAAAAAAATCTTCTCTTTCTTTTTTCGTTGTCTATCGATGGGCAAATCATCAGCTAAAAAACGACCTTTTTTTCGAAAAACAAAAACTCAAAAATCTTCATTCTCTTTCTTTAGATATGATAAAATTCGACTGCACAGAGAAAGAGAAAAGCATCTGACGAAGAAGAAGAAGAAAGAAAAAACCTATTTAATTTGTTTGTGTTTGTGTTCTTTTTGATTAAACTTCTTGCCGGTGACGAATGTACAAACGATAGATAGCGATGCTTTCAAACGGTGCATTAGACGGAGATCCATATGGTGTTTCACCATTTCAACAAGTAACCATCGAATAACAAATCATCATTCATCGGTTCTTTGTTTTTCAAGGGAAGAACATTTATGACACCACCACGTAATCCACCTGTCTATTTCAATAATCCAAGTTTTTCTCAACCATCAATGATGGCACGTGAAGGACCATTAGCTACTAATCTAAATGCTGCTAATAACAATAATTCTAACGCTTATCTAACTGATCTACATTCACATTCAGTACAAAGCAAATACGCACATGTGACGAAAAAACAACAACATCGAATGTTTCTAATCGTTTCGTTTTTTAGGCAAATAGTATGATGGGTGGATCACGTTTACCACATCTTGGTCCATTCAGTGGTCTAGGACCTGTTTCCAGTCATGGTATGTAGGCGTAAATTCTAGGCCATCTTGTGTGTGCATATATTATCTTGCTTGTGCATCTTTCAGTACGCAAAAGCTTACAAATGACAAGTATGAATCGTTCATTTTGATCGAAATACAAAAAAAAACGCAGAACAGCACCTATTTGCATGCTCATCGATTATTTTCCTCATTTGTCGAGCGTGTTTAAACATTTCGTTTTCTATGTCATTCTAGTGGATGCTGCAGCTGTCGATAATAATCAACGTATATCTCCGGAAAATAATTTGGATTTCTACGGTTATTCCCAAGCAACACCTTATAGTGTAAAAAATCGAACTGTTGTTGTTTTTTTTTTATTTATCTCTGGTTATTCGTTCGAATAGATGCAACAATTGACAGATGATGATTTACTAATAAGTGGCTCAGCAGATCGAGAAGAAAAAGAACGTACAGTCCCACCGGACATGTCCTTTGTTCGACAAGCACGACCGGATTTTGCATATTTCATGCAAGATGAGTTAAGGTACGATTTGCGATCGATAAACGATGCATTCGAATTTGATTTCTCGATTTTTCTCTCAAGAACTGAATTACTCAGACGAAATCAAATGTTAACAGCTTGTGCAAATCTTGATGTTGCTGGAGGTTTGATAACGAACTGACAATCGATGGTTATTCTCTTTGTCCTTTTCTTTTTCAAAGCAATGCCTGAACGAGTCGGTGATTATTATAATCTAATGCCACTCGATAGTAGTCAAGCTAATGTGCCTCATAAATCTCGTACATTTCGTTATCAAACAATAAGTTACAAAGCCACACATATTCGTACAAATGAGATACGTTATTTAAAACGAATTATGGGTATGAACGAGAAAGAAAAGCGAAGATTCATCTTGAATTTGTATATTTAAATGACGATTTAGGTTGTAAACTACCTACTGTACGTTCGTATGAAATAATCGAAGCTTGGAAAAAGATAAATCATGCGAATATTGTACAATTACGTGAAGTTTTTCTAACGAATGATTTCGAAGATGATCAACCATGTAAGAAAATAGACGAATTAAAATCGATTAAAACGACATTTTTGAATTCCTATTTAGCTATTGTCTTTGCTTATGATTATATTCCATGTTGTGAAACATTACAAAAACGTCATTTCAGTGCAAATAATAGTTTATTAAAAGGTTGGTCGAATCCGTATAATATCTCAGGAGAAGATCGACCATTTAGTGCTGGAAAAGGTAGAAAATTTTCATTTTTATGAAGTTGTTTTTTATTTGCTATTTTCGTTACAAGGAACAAGTCAAACAGGTCTATTAGCTGAATCATTAATTTGGGAATATGTCGTGCAAATATCTTCATTAATTCGAACGTTACATGCCGTTTCATTGTCCTGTCGTTGTTTACATTTGTCACGTATTCTCGTCGACGGTGATTCGAAAACAGGTCGATCGAAATCACGTATTTGGTTGAGTGGTGTCGGTATTGCCGATATACTCGAAGGAACAATCAATGGAACTATTCATCAACATATACAAAATGATTTGCAAGATTTCGGACGATTGATTTTAATGTTAGCCTGTAATTCAATTGTTGGCGCACAAAAAGAACATTTACAAACGTCATTAGAAATTGTTCAAAGAAGTTATTCACATGATCTGAAAAATTTAATCTTGTAAATCGTTGTTTTGTTTGAATTTCGTGTCTTATGCATATGTTTGTTTTTTAGACATTTTCTTCTACCATCGAATAATTTAAAACCAAAAAATATCAACGAATGTATGCCTATGATTGGAGCGAGATTTTATGCACATATTGATAATTTATATGTACGAGGAGATATTCTAGAAAATGAATTATCGAAAGTAAAAACATCTATTGATTTAAAACAAAAAAGTTTCATTCATTCTGCTTCTTCTTCAGGAACTTGACTGTAGTCGATTATTTCGATTGATTTGTAAATTAAATACACTCTTAGAACGACCTGAGTATATATTTTCTATTTGCAAAAGTTGGCAACTAAATTGATATTTGTTTTTTTTTTCTTCTCGTTTAGACATTCGATGAATCAAGCTTGGTCAGAAACGGGTGATCGTTATATCTTGAAACTCTTTCGAGATTTTATATTTCATTCGATTGGATTCGAAGGCGAACCGATTGTTGACATGGCACATATTATTCAGTGTTTAAATAAATTCGATGCTGGTTCACATGATAAAATCTGTTTAACATCACGTGACGAACAAAATGTTATCATTGTAAGTTATTCCGAATTACATCAAGCATTCGATCGTGCTTTTACGGAACTAATGAACTACGGAACGACAGGTACATCTTAGAGAAAAGTTTCTTTTTTCTTTTTGTTTGTTTGCCTGTTTGTATATACCAACAAAGTTCGATTTTAATGTGGTTAACACTTTCTATGGATGACAAAAGATGAAATTCTCTCTATGTATGCGTGTGTGTTGTCTGTTTTAACCTTATACTCTATAAAAACACAAAGAACCAAAAGTATTGGTGTAGTTCAAACTTGTTCTTTCTTTTTTTTCGTTCTTTCTTTCTTTCTTTCGTCTCTTTCTTTTTTTTGCTGTTCAATATGTAACATTCAATTTTTTTCCTCTTTTTTTCAAGAAACTAAATAAACAAAAAAACAAGAAAATGTCTTCTAATGGAATCAGGAATTGAGTGATGGTGAAAATATACTTGCCATTTCGATTGAAAGAGAGAGAGACGAATGACAGACTCAGGAGAACGAATACTTCCGTTGCCTTATCTACCAACTTATATCGCACGGTGAGTTTCGAAAGAAAGACTAATTGGAAAGCAAAGGTTGTTTGTTTTTGTCAGTCGACCGAAACAAGTTCAATATGAACCAAAAAGTTTCAATTCGATATTTGCAAATAATTGGCAAAAAGCATGGACTAATTATTCGAAAAAACATCAAAATGTCTTCGGTTCACCGTATATCGATGTTGATCTAGATTCTGTTTCGACTCTACCGAAAGAATATGATACTTATAAATCATGGTATCAACCTCAATATGATCTCAATTCGCTTGTAAATGAGTTTATTAGAAACATTTCGTTTATATGTAATTGAATATATTTCGTAGGATCTATTCAATCAAACTCGTCCATATACTGTACCGAATCATACAACGTAAAAGAAAATTTTTTTGTATTACGTAATTTTTTTCTTGTAATTCGATTAGACAAACGAGCGAGAAATGGTCTCGATTTCTTGATGAATATCCTGATCGTTTTCAAATCAATTATCCTTTACCAAACGATGAAACTGTTGTTTATCAACCGAATCGACCTGGTCGTTATCCTGTACAAATTGATTTTCTTTTCTCTATTCGATTGATTATTTATATGCTTGTTTCTTTTGTAGTATAATTTCAATCCGAATACTTCAAATGTCTATTCAGGATTAACAAATCCGATTCATCCTGTTAGCAATCCATTTCGAAACAATCAAAGTAAACAAAAATCCATGGTTGCTCATCCGATTTGGCTACCGTATGGTACAACGCCACGTCATGATCAAAAGCCCAAATCAAAAAAATAGAAAAACTTTTGATTCTTTTCTGACATATATTTTCAAATAAATATAAAATTGCTCTTCTAGAAATGATTATTGCATGAACATTGTCCAGTTGTATAAAAATGATGAAATTTATGCGCGTCTCGGACGATTATCTCACATTGACATATAGCAGCTATTAATTTTGTTACAGCATCTATAAATCATTTGTAATTTTCTACAGCAAAATAGAAAAATAACTTACGACAATCTCCACATATGCGAAGATTTTTCGTCAGTTGAATCTGTTTTGCATGTGAATCTATTACGAAGTTCCAAGCTATTGCTAATCTTTCTGAATGTCCACATAGGATTGACTCGGTAGTTTCATTTTCGTCGATTGGTTTTGTGATCCAACTGGGATCGTATTCATATCCGTGATCGATAATTTCTTGAGATATTTTCTTTGATTCTGCATAGATTTTCTCTGATTGTGGATGTGATCGATCATGAGCACGGAATGTCTGAAGAATTGAACGATTTAATTTACAATTATTCACATTGAACAGCACTCACAAAAAGCTGTCCATTAATCTCCGTCTAGCATAAACCAATTTTTTTTTCTCAAACCATTTTCGAACAGTTTCTTTCTGAAATCGAACGATTTTTCCGTATCACCTGTCGATGCAGACATATTCGAAAGCAAAATCGAAGCTGACATCATTCGATTCTGAAGTTGTGAAAAATTCAATTGAATTCGTTGAAATGTTTTTTTCTGATAGTTCTCTATTTTTACTATTTCGTGCGGCTGATAGAAGTGCAGCTAAATATAAGAAAGTATTTTGTTTATAGAATAAATTTTCAAGTCAATTTACTTAACATTGAGGCCGATAGTGCATGATGCGATTCAAATTCTTTTATTAATTGTTCTGCTTCATCAAAATGAAATGTTCGACCCAAACAATCAACCATCGTCGAATAAACCTTCTCAGTTTTATTACTAATCGTCGAAAATATCGAACGAGCTGTATTCACTAATCCTGTGTGTGAGCATGCATTCAATACACAAACATATGTTTCTTCGAATAAATTCTATTCGATCGTATACTCATTGATGTAAATGCAATTCGATCAGGTTGAGTCATAGAATGAAAGATTTCTTCGGCTTTGTTTACACAAGCTGACTTTCCCTAGAATAATTTCATTGTAAAAGAACAAAATCAAATCTAACTTTCTTCTTTCACTCACCCACGTATCGATCAGTGCATTCTGTATATGAGAATTCGTTAATGTATCAGCTGGAATTTGCTCAACTATCGATTTCGATATGGATGAAATTCCCAAATGTGAACAAGCTTTGATTCAAAGCAAATAAGTGCCTACATCTGCTTCGATGCGATTCTCTATCTTCATTAGAACTAATGTTTGGTTTGTTGGCACATGTGAACAAGCATTAAAGAATAAAACAAACAACTTCATCGGGATTCGAAATTTGTGAAAATAGATTAATCACTTCGTTGAATAAACGATTGTTGATTAGACCTATCCAAATCTAACAATTGAATTCGCAATGTATTTTAACTAAGCACTAACCTTTCATAAATGAACCATAGTTATCAAGTGTCTTTTTTTCAATTTGACTAAATATCTCTCGAGCACGATCAACATCTCCGGATTGCACTAAATTATATCTCGATGTACGTAAATATCAATCAAATGAAACTATTTTTTACTGAACAGATCGATCAGTGATGATAATGCAAAAGAATTTTTATGTATTTGATCCATATTGAAAATCTTTTAAATTCGATGCAGATTTCAATGCTTGAACTATCGCAAAATCTGTTATCATCTTTGGATTTTTTCGTTGATAATCACGAAATAAATCAAGTGCTTGTTGAAATTGTTTTTTCTCATTGAATTTTTTTATTTCATTTGCTAGATTATGAACAAATCTCATCGAACAAATTCGCCATTGAACGGCAATATATGTAGTTTTTAAAAACATCTTTATACGATAGATAAATTAGTCAAACAAACGAACGATGAGGTGAACTAGTAAAACCAATAGAAAATATCAAATAGATGACACTTTGAATCAAATACGAAAGATAGCAGATCTTGTTTATATCGAGGATTTAATATAACATGTGATGATATGTCTATAGCAAATAGTTAGAGGATATTGTCTTCTACCAAAAGGTCGTCTTCGCTTTTCTAATATCTCATCAAGATTTTCTCCCTCCTGCTGTGTTTTCTCTTCGGATAGATTGTACGGAGAGAGAGAGAAAAAGAAGGAGAAAGAAGAAGAAGCGATGTTAGCAATCGTCGGCGAGAAAATATTGTTTATACACATTTGTTATTTTTCTATTTCATCATCTGAACAGGAAAGCAAACGTCAGAGATAACTGTACAACATCCTCATTCATTCTCAGACTATTTATCTACGACGATTGGTTCTATTTCTCGAGAGCGATAAATTATTCCGGCATATCGATTTTCTGTTCTGAATCATTTTTTTTCCAATAAGATATCGCTTGATTCATCATGTCCTTGCTACACAAAGATACAACTTTAACAAGTAAGAAAATCTCTTCTCGTTTTTCTTTTATTGAATTGAAATGACGAACAAAAATAATAATATAATATTAATAATTAGAAATATTTGTTGGCGGATTACCGTATCATACAACTGATGATACATTACGGAAATTTTTCGAACGTTTCGGCGAAATTGAAGAAGCTGTTGTATGTGTTTCGATTGTTTATCAGGAAGAAAACTAATAGATCATTGATTTTCTTCTTCATATTCAGGTTATTACTGATCGACAGACAGGCAAATCGCGTGGCTACGGATTTGTAAGTTAAACTAGATCCTAATCCGATCGATATTATTTTTCATATTGATGTGTGAACAATGGATTAAGTATTATTGCTTTTTTTTCCTCATTGAAAGGTGACAATGTCGAATCAAGAAGCAGCTAGTTTAGCAACACGAGAGCCGAATCCAGTCATTGATGGCCGAAAAGCTAATGTTAATTTAGCATATCTTGGTGCCAAGCCACGTGCTATTCCGACAGCTGCTGGTAAGACAAGTTTATCGATAGGAAAAGACAAAAAAATCAAAAGACAGAATTAATTTGATACATTCCTCACACACACACACACTCTCTCTCTACTCATTAATTGTAGTCCAAGCAGCATGAGAAAGAGAGAGACAAAAACAAACTAAAGACTAGATTTGTAAGTGATTATTCGACTGCTGGATGATTTTGTCTTTGTTGTTTGTTTTCTGTTGTGGTATTAGTGTTCTCATTGCTTGAATGTGAGAATAATTAACCTTGAAAAAAACAACGAATTGAAGATTTCTGTCTGTTTTTCTTCTTTGAATCAAATGAATTATTCTTTATCTTTTTTCAATAGGTTTAATTCCACTTCAGCTATCGGGCGGTTATCCAACAACTCTACCAGCTACCTATGGGTACGTTGAAACATTTTAATTCCCTCGAGCAATAAAGAGAAAAAAAGAAGAGAAGGAAAAGCAACTTTTCACTTAACTGATGACATATTCTGATAAACAAATGATATATTTTCTCTTTCTCCCATCTGTTCCATCTGGATAATATACTCATCATTGACTTCGACTTCTTCTTTTTCTTCATTCAAGTATTCAACCTCTTTATTATCCTCAATCAGCAACATCAACACCATCAACAGCACTATTAACATCAGCATCAACACAAACAACAAGTACACCAACATACTATGAATTAGCGTATACAACGCCGACAAATCTCGAACAAGCCTCGTATATTTATACGACACCATCAGGTCAAACATTTTCTTATGCAACATTAGCAACTCAACAGCAAACATTTCCAGCCGATATTTATTCGACAAAATATCTTCTTGATGACCCAAATATCATAATCGAACGTGATAGTCACCAACGTTCGACGACTGGTTGGTAATTGACTTTCACGCGACGACGATCAAAAAGAGAAAAACATCGAATAAAAAAAGAAAACTGCTTTTCATCAAATTTAGCTTGTCATACGTTTGCAAAAAAATAAATAAATTATGTTTAAGTTAAGAATATAAGTTACCTATGATTTTGTTTTTATTTACGAAGGTCGAGGCTAAGTCACTCGAGTGTGACGAGTAGTTTGATCGATTTTTTGTTTGTTGTTTTTCTCTGCTAATAATCAAATCATAACATGGGACAACCGGGATCGAAAACAGCTTCAGGTGCATCGTTCGATCAAACAAGGTCCGTCTCAGCATCGCCGGATAATCGAAAGAAAAACTCATCGAATACTCAAACAGCATCAACGAATGATTCAGCTCAATTTGTTGAAAATATTGTTCTCTGTTGGTTAGATGCATCATCAGATAAAGTCAACGATACAAATAAACGAACGTTGAACAATTTTCGTCGAGCAGCAAATATTGTTCAAACATTTACGGATCTCGACAGATGTTTCGATTTTCTTCAATCAGTCAAGAATACACAAATTCTCTTCGTTGTTTCGGGTTCATTTGGTCCACAGATCGTTCCACGTATTGTGGACTTCGAACAAATCTATTCGATTTATATTTTCTGTGGTAATAAAGCCAATCATATCGAATGGACGAAACCGTACAAAAAAATCAAAGGTATTCATACGCAAATCAAAGATTTAACTGAATCATTACGATATGATGCAAATAAATATGATAAAAGTTTGACAGCATTCAGCATTCTTCCACCGGGACCAATAACTGAACTCAATGCAGCCAATCGAAATTTTCTCTATTTACAAATCTTGAAAAATCTCATCTTAGAAGCAACGTTTGACAAAAAATTTCGTCAAGATTTTATGACTTACTGTCGAGATTTCTATTCGACTAATGATTATCAATTGAAAATTATCAGTACATTCGAAGAAAATTATCAATTACATTCGCCAATTTGGTGGTATACGAGAAGATGTTTCATCTATCACATGTTACGCAATAGTTTTGCGAAAATTAACTTTGAAATTATGTATAAATTCGCTTTTTTTATTCGAGACTTACATCGTGATATAAAGAAAAGTTATTTACAAACGCATCATCATCAACACAATCCAATACGTGTCTATCGTTCAGCAACAATAACGCCTGAACAATATCGAAATCTCGAACAGAACAGTGATGGTTTACTTTCGTTCGATGATTTCGTTTTGACAACACTCGAACGAAGTACAGCTTTGAAATTTGCACAAAAACTTCGTGAAGATGAAAAATCAATTGCAATTCTATTCAAAATCAATATTGATCCATTGAAATCATCGATACCATTCATTGCATTGAATAATTTAGATTATCTATCCGATGCCGAAGGTGACATCTTCTTGTCAATGAATACCATCTTTCGAATTGATCTCATTGAAAGACTCTTCGATCGGCTCTACGAAGTTACACTTGCACCTGTCACATCGAAAGATGAACAAATCGTACGACTCGTTAGTTTCATGCAAAATGTTACACAAGGCTCGTCAGCTTTGTATAAATTAAGTAAATTTATGCTTGAAGTTAAACAATACAATCAAGCCGAACATATGTATAAGTATATTCTTAATCAACTCGATGACAGTCAACGTGAACAACGTATATTTCTTCATCATGAACTTGGTTATGTTTGTGATTTGAAAAATGATCTCGCAAATGCACTTCAATATTATCAACAAACAATCAGTTTAACTGAGAAATATCTTTCACCAAATCATCCGACGCTATTTTTAACCTATCTCAATCTTGCTAATACTCTACAAAAACAAGGCAATCTGAGTAAAGCTCAAGATCAATGTCAATTGGCATTGAATATTCCGCAAACCAACGAGCCAAATATTCTTCTTGTTCACAATACATTAGCGTTGATTTATCAACAACAGAAAAAATCTCGTGAAGCTGAGAAAACACTCGAACAAGCAATTGAAACCTGTCGTAAAGACTATCCATCGGCTTATTCAATTCTAGCTGATATGAATCACAATTTGGCAAATTTATATTTTAATAAACAAGATTATTCGAAAGCAATCAAATATTATGAACGTGCTATAAAATGTGATGATAAAACCGTGCCAATCAATCATTCAGGATCGGCGTTAACTTATTTCAATCTTGCAACTGCATGTGAACGATTAAATGAACATGGTAAAGCAGTTGATTATGCTCAAAAATCAACAGATAAAGCTCGATTTATCTACGGAAATAATCACAAGGAAACGAAAGAAAATCTTCAATATCTCGAACAACTAACAGCTTCAACAGCCGAAGTCATGAAATTATAAAAACTTCTTCTTTTTCGTGATGATTCATTGACTATTTTCATTGGTTCGTTCTTTTTCTTTCTTTTTCTAACTCCATACAACATTGTCATTAAATAAAATGCATTAATATGTCATCTGATCTAAACGAATCGTTTTTTTTTCATCATAAATACACAATAGGTTCTAAAGTCATCAGAAATTCGAGAGATTTTTGTTTTGTTTTTTCGTTTCATTTCAGATTAGTTTGTGTTTGTTTGTTTGTTAGCCCTTTATTTCCGTTTGTCAAATCATGGAAATTGATTGACGACAAAATAAAATTCATATAAACGATTACAACTGATTTTCAACGAAATAACAAAACAAGTCAAACTATGCCGAAACCAGGTAGAGAAAAAAACTCAAATGTTGATTTATTATTATTATTTCTTCGTCTAGCTATTGCACGAACAATTCAAGCTAAGAAACGTCGACCAAAAAATGCGGGAAAACCACGACCACCGAGAGATTTACTTCAAAAAAAATTGTAGATTTCAATATCTGTTCTGTTTTGAAAGCAAAAAATCCGATTATTTTCGTTGTTTTTTGCCTTAGAAACAATCCAAATCTTGATTCTCCTGTTCCAGAAAATGCTCAAATTCCTCAATCAGATTCATCATTTACAGTGTCGAGTTCGGGTGGTTTATCATCCAGTGTACCGCTTGCACAAAGGTATATTCGATCTTTGAATCGATTGAAATTTTCGAATTTCTAATCATTATTAGACTTCTACCGCCGAATGAACATATTCTTGAAGATAATAATGGTCATCAAACTCAACCGATCAATGGAGGTGATGCTGGAAGTGATAATGAAGAAGGCGATGAAGGCGGTGAAACACATGATATTCGTGGTTCCGATGATGACGAACAAGAAGACCCAAAAGATTATTGTAAAGGTGGCTATCATCCAGTTACAATCGGTTCGACATTCAATCAACGTTATCATGTGATTAGAAAATTAGGTTGGGGACATTTTTCAACTGTTTGGCTATGTTGGGATCGTAAATCATCGCGATTTGTTGCGATGAAAGTTGTTAAAAGTGCCAAACATTATACTGAAACAGCGTTAGATGAAATCAAATTATTAACTAATGTTCGAGAAAGTGATCCCAATGATCCCTATCGATTGAAATGTGTTCAATTATTGGATGATTTTAAAGTTGCTGGCATCAATGGTACACATGTTTGTATGGTGTTCGAAGTTCTCGGACATAATCTATTGAAATTAATTATTCGTTCGAATTATCGTGGCATACCAATTGCAAATGTGAAAGCAATTACGAAACAAGTTCTTCAAGGTTTAGATTATCTACATCGAAAATGTCAGATTATTCATACGGATGTATGTCGATTTGTTCTTTTGTTGTTGTATTTCGAATTGTTGGGTTTTATTTCGAATTAGATCAAACCAGAAAATGTTCTCATGTGTGTCGACGAAGAACACATACGAGCATTAGCTGCTCAAGCTGCCGAATGGCATAAACTCGGTGTAACACCATTAGGCTCGGCTGGTAGAAGATTTGATTTTGTTTTTTGATTGATTATTTGACTTTGTTTTTTGTTAGTCGCAACAACACATATCGTGAATAAGCCAGATTTAAAATCTATGTCGAAAAATAAGAAAAAGAAATTGAAAAAGAAAGAAAAACAAAAACAGAAAACACTCGAATTAACTCAGCAACAAATTCAAGTAAGAAAACAGAATCATTGTTCGATAACACAAGACAAAACATTCGATTTGTGATTTGTAGGATGCAGAAAAACAAAAACAGAATCTTCTCAATTTAAATAAACTATCAATTAGTGAAGATAATGAAGTTGCAACGAACGGTCATAAACCAAATTCAATCGAAGATAGTGACGAGGAAAATCCAACTGAAGAAGCGCCATCAGCTGCTACTACTGCTACTACTGATGCGGCGGCGGCCACAACAGAAAGCGATGAAACTAAGCCAACGGACGAGAGTCAACCGGATCCGATTAACAGACGTAAGACGAAATATTTGTCGGAAATTAGGTTTATGGTAACTTTTTCCTTCTACTTTTAGCTCGACCAATGGCTGAACGAATGCCGAATCCTGTGTTTGAAGTTGTACCTGAAGAATTTTTTCAAGTTAAAATTGCTGATCTTGGAAATGCCTGTTGGACGGTAAAGATTTCTTATAAATTTAAAGAGAAAATACGAATTTTTTCTTTATTCAGTATCAACATTTTACTGAAGATATTCAAACTCGACAATATCGTTCACTTGAAGTTATTCTCGGTGCAGGTTATGATGCATCGGCTGATATCTGGAGTCTTGCTTGTATGGCCTTTGAATTAGCAACAGGCGATTATCTATTCGAACCACATAGTGGAGAAGATTACAGTCGAGATGAAGATCACATTGCACATATTATCGAATTGTTAGGTTCGATTCCACCTGAAATCGCACATTCAGGTCGTTATTCGAAAGAATATTTTAACAAACGAGGACAATTAAGAAATATCAAACAGTTGAAACCCTGGGATTTGTATCATGTTTTAACTGACAAATATAAATGGCCACCGTATGAAGCACTTGAATTTACACATTTTCTCGAGCCAATGCTTCACTATGATGTCAATCAACGTGCAACAGCAGCTGAATGTTTAATGAATCCATGGATAACAGGCGAACCATTGTTTGTGAATTCGCCTGATGCTCTCATGTATTCCGAACAATTTGCTTATGATAATAGTAACGAACATAGTCCATCGGTAAATGCAACTGGTGCTATGAGTTTTGAATTACAAAATGCATTGGCTACGGCTGCTGCTGGACATGGCCTTCGAGGATTTATTCCCGCTGAATTAGGCGAAGGCGATTTGTCTGAAGATTACGATGATATTGATGATGATGATGATGATGATGAACAATCAAATGATGATGAAAGTAGTCAAGGTGATATTGAGGAATGAGACAATGACTGGTGATAAATCTTTCATTTATGTCATTGATATTGCAAACATCATCTGTCTTACAATGAAATCTAAACTAGAGTGGCCATGTTTTCATTTTTTTTGTTCATTTGTTGTTCTTTCTTTTTTTCTTCTTCTTCTTCTTCTTCTTTTGCCTCTCTTTTCGTTTGCATGTATGTTTATAAAACAGTGTTTGCAAAATCATTCCTTTAACTTTCAAAAAAAAATCAAGAGCGTGTAACAATTTATGAGATCATTGTACATTTAGAGCAACTTATTTAGGTATTCCTGCACTTCTCACATACGTAACCCTTTCAAAATTATCTCTCGTGTTTTTTCTCTCTCTTCATAATAAACATTTTTTTTTTTGTCTTTTTCTCTTTTCTTTTGGTTTCTTCTTGTTTAACTTTCACTTCAACATTACTTTTTCTTGTGTGCACGCACTGAAAATACACACATTCTTTATTTTGTGTTACAAACAAACAACAATAACAACCACCACGACGATCGATTCCCATGACACATGAAATTTTCAGGCAATTATTTGCGCTCGATATACTTTCTTCTATCATGTTTTCCCTTCTTCTTCTTCTAAAGATCTCATCATCTTTCAAATAAAGAAAAGAAACATACATGTTTTCTGTCTAAAATAACTACCAAGTAAATAGATGTTGCTAGGACAATTGTTTTTTGGCGTCTATCGATGAGACGTCTTACAAAAACATTCCTACTTGTCGAAATTGTACAAAAAAATAAAAGGAAGAGAGAAAAAAAAGAGAACAAGCAACGTCAGATGTGACGTTGTGATTCAAATTCTGCATTTAGTAGAACGTAGAAATGGGTGACAGAGCTGTCTATATAGTTAACGTTAATGGCGAACAACATCGACGACCAGCAACTAATCCTTATATGCCCATGCATAAAATAAAAAAAGAAATTCAGGCAGCTTATCAATTAGATTATGAGTTTGATTTATATTATAAAGGCTCGAAAGTTTTAGAAACAAGTTCATTAGATGAAAATTGTTTCGATGATGAAACACCATTGAAAGTCGTTCCACGATCATCTGTACGACCGACAAAACTTCTGCAACAATCTCCTCGTCTAACAACTATATATAAAGTACCTTCACGCGATAGTGTTTTCGACGAAATTATTGAAGATGAAACCGAAACTATTTGTCAAAGTTCAATTGTTTCAAATGATAATTTCCAATGGAAATCGCCTGTTATTGCTCGTCATCCAATGGTAAGATCCGTTGATGAAGAAGAACTTCATTTGAGTCCAAAACTATCAGCTCGAAGAGCAATGTTGCCAATTGAAATACCTGTCGATGAAACACTCAATGGTTTACCAATGATGGCAAGTCATTCACGAAGGAATCGTTTTCGAAGTTGTTCACCTGTTCGTCATCCAACAACTTTCACTATATCAGTCTCCATGAATTCACCGGTATCTGTACGAAAGAATTCAGCCATTCGAACTGAATCCAAAGAACGATTGGACAGAAATCGATTGCCAATTGGGTCATCGAATGAAACATCGGGATACGATTCATCGACTAGTAGTCGAAGTTCATCACCGGATCTTTTAGATTTTACTATCATGGTTCCTGCAGCGAATCGAGACATGCCCAAAAGAACTTCTGCTTCATCAACACAAATGCCTATTCAAGTTCGAACACTCGACGATGTTTATTCATTGAGTCTGACTCCGGAAACAGCACTTGGACAATTACATAATCTCATGAAACAACAATTGAAACAATCGAGTCAGCCCAATAAATATTCCAATCGAACACATCGGCTACTTTTTTTTAATCATCGTATGCATATCTTTAAAAATATCGATATCGACAACGAACGAATCGATACAATTATCAAACTAAAAACTCAACATCACGAATCGATTCCAATCGAAGATACACCGGATTTCTTTGTCTATGCATTGCCAAAGCAATTATACGAGAATATGTACATTTTCGAAAAAGATCCAATACGAATATTTGATAATTCATTTTGGTGGCAATCACATTCTCAAGTCGAACAAATACCAATTGCTCAAAGTACATTACTCAGTACACTCTACGTTGTCTATCAATATTTTCGTCGTCCTCCACTCAATGAAAAAGCAACACGACGAGCATTAGAAATTCAATTTATGCTTTATCTAAGAAAATACTTATTTCCACCTGCATTTCAAGCTATGAAACATATGTTAATTCGTCAATTGTTTGCGTTCGAAAAAGTCATTCTCATCGATGGATTACTTCATCTTCTCGCACAATTTTGTCCATCATCGATCGATAAAAATCTTCTTGGCATCTACACACCACATTTATTCTCATGGTTATTCGAACAAAGTCGAAATGAAATGGAAACCTGTGATGGTTTTCTCAAATTCGATCTTATACGTTATTCAAGTAATGCAAATCACCATTTCATCAATGATCCCGTAGTTATTCATGATCTTGATCATGATCAAAACGTTCTATATGAATTTCACGAAGCTGAACGATATAAAAATGTAACACGTAATGTCGATCTATTTTCTCTGATTAAATATCTGCTCAATCCAAGACAAACTGAACCGTATGATATCGATACATATACAATCGATACATGGGGATGTCATTGCATGGAGACAATAGTTCGTTTAACTGAAATCGAAATATCGAAACTCGAAGATGTGATGTCTCGTGTCTATCGATCATTTACTCTATTGATTCGAAATACTTTAGAGAACAGTGATGTTCGAGATCAATTAATACTCGTTAATAATAAACAAGTTGGCATTTGTTTTAAACGTTGTCAACGTATCAAAGCCAATGGCATGCTGGATCAAGATTTGCAATGTTTTATGCCTGCAGATCCATTGCATTCAGGTATTGTTACTTTGAATACATCGGATGTATTCGAAGTCGAAAACGGACGACCTGATCCACTTATTCCAAATTCATTACGATCCAATCTTCAGATGGTATCAAAACCCATTGTATCCGTTTCACCGATTGAACAAATCACAGTTATTCTATTGGATATTAGTGATTCAATGTTTCAGAAACGAACTGGAAAAAATAATAAATCATGCCGACGTTTCATCGACATTAGCATCAATATGTTGAGATTATTAAGTAAAAATCTACATCGTCAAGCTCGTTCACATGCTATTGGACTAATTCTCTTTGGTCAAGATGTTCTAACTCATTGTCCAATAACCACGGATATCGATGAATTCGAACGAGCTATTCATCGAATTCCTAAACGTGGTCAACCATGGACGAGTATGTACGATGCGATTAATACTGGTTTTGATAGTATCAATCAATATGAATCGAAACATTCAGTAACGTCAGATTGCGAGAAATTAATTATTTGTATTACCGATGGAATTAATAATCGTGGTTCATTGACACTTAGACAGTTGAAAGAAAAACGACGTCGATTACCTGTTGTGATCGATTTGATTTTCTTTGGATCACAAATCATAGCATCCTATACTGAACAACAGAGACAGAGTATTGTTGGTTTTCGACGATTTTGTAATGAAACTCGTGGTATTATCTATCGAAATTCGTCGGATGATCCACTTGATCTCGCAGGTATCTTCGATCAGGAAGCTGTTCTTTGGTTAAAAGCACGAGAACGAAAAACTACATTCGGTGGTGATATTGGCGCATCAGTGAGTCATCCATCAGCGAAATATCCCGATAGATTATATCAACCAGCAGTTCGTGTACGTATGCCACAAAAATTCAATAATGAATCACATCAAGGAACAGATTTTTACATGCGTCTACAAGATGAAGTCAACAATATTGTTCGTAAACAAATCGAAAATATTCAGTTATACATCTGTCGAAGACAAGATGGTCAATTAGATTATACATTTTGGAAAATACTTCTACAAGTATAAATAAATTCTTTTTATAATCATTTATCTGGTTATGTATCGTTCTAGGGTCCAACCGGTTCACTCTATGCTAAAAGCGTTTGGGTACTTTATATTCAATTTTCAGATGATTATCCAATCGTCCCGCCTATCGTTCGTTTTCACACGCCTATCTTTCATCTTAATGTCTTTGCTGATGGACATATCTCTCATCATTTATTCGATATAAGCTGGTCGACGACAATCAGTATGGTGGAAATTTTTCGAATGCTAAATGAATTTCTCATTGAACCAGATGTTCGTAATGCAGTTTCCGATGAATACATTCAATTATATAAAGAACATTTTGCTGATTATAAATCACGTGTATCGAAATATTGCAAAGATTACGCTTCGAAATCAATGAGCCGACTCAAAATCGATTATCATCTGGAAGATCTCTAGTTAATGAAGCAAAATCCAAAGCCATTCTTTAGTCAGTTATGTTATAGCTCTGTTTTTTTTTCCTCTTTAAATATATTTGTAAAAAGAAACATGACATGTCATTTTCTTTTGGTGAATCTTACATATGAATCAAGAAAATTTGTTTGTGAAAAAAAAATCATCAAAGAAATGCAAAGAGAAATATTAATATGTATATGTATGTATATAATTAACTTGAAAAGAAAAGAAAATGAACGAAATCTATCGTTGTCTACGTGATACGGTCTGCAAAAGTTCGACAGGAATGGGAAAAACAATGGTTGAATTTCTTTCGGCAGCAATTTGTGTTAATGTTTGTAAATATCTTAATTGCATTGCAATTGGTGATTCATTGATAATATCACCAGCTTCTTTTAAACTACGACTAGCTTTCATTTCACCCTCAGCAGCTATGATCTTGGCGCGTGCATCTCGTGATGCTTCAGCTTCGGCAGCCATTGCTTTCTGTAATGCGATGGGTAAACGAACATCTTTGACTTCGACACGTTCGACTTTAACACCCCAAGGATCAGTAGCATCATCTAGACTAGTCTAAAATCACGAAGAAAAATAAATGTCATTGATTATCATCATTAGCTCACTTGAATAACATTATCAATTTTATCTCGTTCGGCAAGAATTTCTTGCAATGTCTTCGTGCCCAAGACCTAGAATAGAATTGAATGTGTCGAAAATAGAATCTTGAAATTTCGTTTACATTTCTTAATGTTGTTGCAGCTAAAAGTTTCGTTGATTTAGCAGCATCTTCAACATTTGTTATTGAAATAACTGCATTAAATATTCGAAAGTAAACAACAGCATCGACTGCAACTGTGACGCTATCTTTCGTGAGAATTTCCTGTGGTGGAACATCGAAAGTAACTGTTCGAAGATCAACTTTACTATATGTATCAACACATGGTAAAATAAAGAAAAGTCCAGGACCTAGATAATCAAATTTTGAAGGTAATCCAAGAATAGAAAATATATATTGAGTCTGTCTATCTGTCTGGATTATCAAACATCTGCATTTCTCATCTGTTCTTATCCGACTAATTTAATAAATATCAAGAACACGAATAATGTTTGTTTGCAGAATATCTTAACGTGAAAATCAAATCATTATCTTTTTGGTAAACAAATGATTTCTTTTCCTTTTAATTTATTATAATTCAAGGTAATTCGACTTACCACGTGCACCATTTGCTAGAATACGGCCAAGACGAAAGATAACTGCTCGTTCATATTCTTGTACAACCTTCAATGTTTGTTTTTTTTTGTGTTATCATTATGTTAAGAAATAAATTCAAAGTATGTTTTTCTTACTTTAAGGCAGAAACAAAGAGAAAATGGAAATGTGACAATGACAAGTAAATAACTGAGGATAATAAGAACGCCATAGCAATATCCAGATCGTTCACGTTTGTCTTTGAGATCTAAAGAATATTTATATTTTCAATTAGTTTGAATTGTTCAATTGTTACCATATAATCCCCAATGATGTCGACTCATTGGGACTGAATATCGATCCATCGGAATTCTCTTAGTATACAAATGAATGCAAACAAGTTCGACTCTCTCTCTCGTTTCTCAATATCAACAATTTGTTATTCTAATTGACAAAACGTGCATATTTTGCCATATATAAATCTTTCATAGTCCAAGCTCAGTAGCATACATCGATACATATTTCTAAAGTTCACCAAATATCATTCCGGTAAATGTCAATATTGGAATTGATATTGTTTTTCTCTCAGTATGATATAATTACTTGATTGTTTCCTTTTTTCGTGTGTGTGTATATGTGTGCTTTCTGTCTCTATCACTTTCTCATTAAGGCTAGCAGAAAAAAACGCAAGGAGAAGAGTACTCAATAAAAAAAAAAAGTAGCCTCGATATCAATCTCGTTCGTTCTTTCAGCTAGATTATGATATTAGCTTTATGCTTTTATTACAAGCGATCAGCCGTAAAATCAGCTTCGAGAGACATGATAAAAATGTTAGAATATCATCTGAAAAAAGCTCGACAAGGTTATCTGTCAGAGATAAATTGTATTTTATGCGTGATAGTCGAAGTCAACAGACAAAATATCACATCACAATAGTTCTATTCATCATTTTTGTTTTGTGTATATAAGCGAAAAGAAAAACTGAATTGATTAATTAAACTGTTTCCTTATACATACCATCGGTATTTCGACGTTTAAATGTTTGAGGTGGAATGAGAAATGAGTTTCTTGATAAACGTCGTGCCATGTTGTCAGTTCGTTGCGGTGGTTGTAACATTGGTGTTAAATATTCATCAGCCGTTATAGAACCAAATTGTGTTCGATAAACATCAGGTCTTGTCGAAGTTCGTCGTAAACCGTATTGAGCAGAATAATTGAAACCACTCGAAGCACCGCCTATTTCTGCATCGAGCATTGATGTATCGAGCATTTCATATATGAAAGTTATAAATATAAACCAACGATTTCTCGTCGATTGTTTGCGTTTATAGATAATTTAATGTATGTCTATGAAGTTGTTGACAAGCGCATATTTATTTCCCCTCCTACGATGTTTCTTCTATTGGAATGCTGTCGTCACCTGATCCCGTGAGAATATTTTTTCATGTACTTAGTCTATCTAAAAGAGAATTAAGATATTATTTTCCACGGTCAGTTCAGTCGACAAGAACGACGGTCGGTTTCTTTGTGTTGATTGACAACTTACTAAACAAATGGTTGAAAGATAAAGAAAGAAAGAAAGAAAGAAACTATGGGTAAATATGCAGGAGAAGATATTACTAAAAGTAGTCGCTAATTTTTCTTCTATCTCTCTTCTTATATCTATTTCCTGATCTTCCTTTTGCTTGTTTTTGATTATGCTTGCTAATCGACTTGTCAAAACTTTCTCTCTTGATGAAGAGAGAAGAAGAAAGAGAGAAAGAGAGACAGAACGAAGGAAGGAGATGATTATCATCATCATCATCATCATCGATATTTGGATCTAATAGTTAAATTAACTCAAATTCAATTAGATCATCGTCAAGATACTCTGAGAATAATTGAAAATATAGCGTTTTTCTTCATGATTTGCACTTGATTAATCAAGTAGTCGAATTATTTATTAAATAAATTCAAATCTTTACAAATGAATGAATCACATCAATTTTCTCTTGATTAAAATATCTACAATGCGAAGAAGTATTTCCGTATTTGTTTCCGTTTACGAAACTCTCTTCAATGTGTCATTGACAATGTTAGATTAATCAATAAAATAATAGTTCTTATCTATTGTTTAATTATTATAGCGTACAAATATCTTTTGACTTCATCGATTCTCAAGGCAACGATTGTTTCGTCTCGAGAAAAAAATATAATGAAAAAACATCGAAATGTTCAAACGTTGATCGCAACGAGTTGCTGTTCTGCCTATTTTCTTTTATTGACCCTCCGGCTATTAATAAACGATTTCTATGGATGCAAAGCACACAATCAATGTTGATGTGTTCGAACAAAGCAAAACAGAAATTTATATTTTGAAAGAAAATGCTCGGCTCTGAGGTAGACAGATGAATAAAAAGAAGAAAAACAACCTATCAGCTAATTAATTTGTGTGTTTATTTTTTTTTCTAATTCCCTATAGAGTTTAAATGATATTGTCGAAGAACCGACCGTATCCGAATGGGGCGAAGATCATTTTATTGATGATGAATTTGATGATGATCTCGAATTGAAATCAACTGCTGGTCTAACTCAACAGAATCTAGCCAGTCGACCGGGAACAACAGCATCGAGTATTTCACAACCACGAAATGAAAGCAGACGAAATCGATCGAAATACACACCACAGTCAATACTCGGTTATAGTGCGGCTGATCTCAAGCGTGATCCTGTTATTGAAACATTGATTGACTCACGTAAATCGTTGGTTATCGATAATGAATATACACGTTTAGCACAATTAACATCTCATGTTCTTCGACCAGCGCAACAAAATCAAATCAATTCAACGAAACCAGCACCTCATCGACCGAAAACTGTCAATCAAGTTCATTTTAATCGTCTGGATAATCAATTGAACTCATCGGAGAACGAACCTAATGTTTTAACTAAAGTCATACCTCAATTAGACAATGATAAATGGGACGATGGACTCAATGGAGAATTTGATAAAGGTAAAATTTCGACGAATCTAATTATGTCTTATGCGTTTTGTTTTTGCTTACATAGAAAGTGTTGCATCAAAAGATAAATCAAGTGTTCAAGTCTATGAAGAAACATGTAAACGTTTAAAGATCTGCCCGTGTTCGATGATTATTCGCTCGTTATATACAACAAAAATCAATCTCGAAAATTACGGATTAGGAGCGAAAGGTTCACAAGCATTAGCTGTTGCTCTTCTCGTAACGATTTTTTTTCTTTCTCTCTCTCTCATTATGATTCTAATCGTTTCTTTTTCCTAGCGTAATACATCGGTTATAACATTAAATCTATCGGGAAACAATATCGGTAACAATGGCATGTCGCATATCTATCAAATTCTAACTGAAAATTCCTATCTCGAAGATTATGTACGATAAATCAAAGAAATTATTTAGCTATCGATTTCTTATGTTCTCATTCTTGTTTAGGATTTATCGTATAATAATCTTGGTACGAAAGGTATTCGAAAGTTAGCTGCTGCTTCTGCTATTTGTCTTCACTTACGAACATTAAATATCGCTGGTTAGTATAGACGACCTACTTGAGAGAGAGAGAGAGAAAAAAATTGTGTGTGTCATAATCGATAAGATTTTATTTAGTAAATTGTTCATTGAACTAAAAATAAGTATCTATAACTAGTCAACAAGAGACAGAAAAAATGTATTATTGAATAACCAATGATTTTCTTCGTTTCTTTTCTACATTAGGTAATAGTTTGAATGGAAGTGATATAAATATGTTTCTATCGAAAATCGAGGTAAATGCTAAACAAAAAAAAGACGAAAGTATATGAATAAAAACAAAAAAATCCATTGTAGGATCATCCGAATTTGAAAGAACTAAATCTTAGTCATAATCATTTGGATGAAGAAGGCGGAATTGCTGTTGCCAAATGGATCAGTAAATCCTTTCTTCAGATTTGACTGTTTATTCATTCATTCATTCATATCAGGTGATAATAATGTTCTCACGCATCTCGATGTGAGTTGGTGTAGTATTCGTTTGCTTGGAGCTCGTGCATTGGCTAAAGCAATCGGTGATAATAATAAATTGCAAGTATTCGATCTATCGAATAATAGTTTTACAAATGATACAGTCGAATTATTGACAAATTCATTGACACGAAATGCGATATTGCATGAATTGAATTTAACAGGCAATGCGATCTTCTGTCGTTTTACTACACAAGTTAAAGAAGATCCATCGATTATATTAATTGGCAAGGAAGCTCATGTCTATCGGCTATTCGTAGCAGCAGCAACGAATCAAGCTTTGAAAATCTTTCGAGTAGAACGACTGACTTTGAAAATCGTCTGTCTTTTCAATTTTCATTTGATTTCAGTTAGGAAAAAATCATATAGATACACGATGTATAATGATTATGCTCGAAGCTTTATCCAAACTCGAAAGTATCACATTAGAAGAACTTGATTTAACCGTATGCAAATAATAGACTTGTTTTGTCTCTCCTTTCATCTCGATTCGTCACATTTCTCACCTAGGGTTTAACATTAAATTTCAAACAAATAGCCGGTATTCATCAGCTATTTGCTAATCATTCCAAGTTCACTTGTCATATCGAACCAATTCATCAAACAGTCGAACAATTTGCCAATAATGTTCTCAATCAAATACATAAATATTGTAAACAAAATGAAATCAACTTAACCAATGTATTTGAAACAATTCAAGAGAAAAATCTACCATATTTAATCGTTACCTATGACAAATTTCGAGCCGGTCTCAAACAAGCTAATGTCTCGTATCCAATTGGTCAATTCGAACATATTTGTAAATACCTTGTACGTTGTTGTCATACGCAAAAGAAAATGATTTCGATCAAAATGACATCATTTGATTTTCGTTTCTAGGGACGTGAGGAAGATGACGGCATCATTTCTTTGGAGTAAGTAAAAAAAGAATTTCATTTTCACACTTTTTTGTCACGTTTCTTAAACAGGTCACTTACAATTGCGTAGAAGACGATGGAACAAAAAAGAATTTCGTCGATGTTAATTCAATATGCTTTTTAAAACAAAAAAAACAATCACAAGGAGAAAGAGAATGGATGTTTTTTGTTTGTCGGCAGGGTACATTTTTCCTTTTTTAACAATAAAACATTGGAAAGAGAACGGCAAGTTTTGTACTTTTCGTTTTCTTTTTTGGTTATTTCGGAGGCGTTCTCTTACTGTAGTTAAATTTAAATCTTATTCGTCATATTTGAAATATGCGCATTCGACATTGTTTATTGACTGTAATATAGTTTGCATTTTTATTCGATCATGTAATATGGCATTATTGAGTGCGGGAGAGAAAAAGAGAGAAGAAAAGAGAAAAATAAAGGCGACGCCCAAGGAAAAGAACGAAAATCGAGGTATTGAAAAAGAAAAAACGTATATAAATATATTAAAAAGCTTCAGTTGATTCATTTTTTCGTTCGTTCGAATTTTTGAAAAAACATGTCACTCCATTCCTTGGTCACCTATGGTGTAAATGTGCGAGCAGTTCATATCTAACATTCTATCGTTAAATTACACATTCGTCTCTCTCTCACTGTCTAATATCTCGCATTCTTTCGTGTTTATTCTCTTTCTCATGAGCAGATGTTCATTTTAGAAAAGAATATATTAAAAAAAAAAAGCAGAATGAACGGACTGAACGCAACGTGCAATTCAAATATAATGTCGAAAAATCTCCCGTTAAAAAAACGTCGAATCTATCAAGTCGAAACAAATGATGAAAATCAGACGAAATTCTTCAAAACAAAATCTCGTGATCAAATCTATCCAGCGTATGTACCGACGCCACCATCGTCCCCACATATCGAATTTCTACGACAACATTATCCCCATTTATCAAATTATCCAAGCAATCAAAATTATCAACTCGCACAACAATATTACGATCATTATCGAACAAAAATTGATCAACAACATCATGGGTATAGGAGTGCTGGTGAAGGTATGATTGTTTTTCTTTGTACTTTAACAAAACAATGTCATGACTTCATGTTGTTCTACTACAGATTTTTTTCTCGACGAACATTTTCGAAAGTCTTTAATGAATAATTATTCGAAATACTCGGTTCGTTGTTTGACACCAGACGATTCGTCATCAAGTAGTTCGTCGTCATTCGAACGAAATTCAGGTCAGTTGCAATTGAATTTGAGAGGAAAAACAAAAAAATTCTCTGTCGTATTTTTAGCTGAATCAATTGACGAACATTTCGCTCGTTCACTGGCCAAATTCGGACCTTCGATGAACGACGAAGAGAAATCAACGATCTACAGACAAATCACAGAATCCGTCGTCGATGATCATTTTGCCAGAGCACTAGGCACCAAAACTTGGGAAAAGCTAAAGGAACAATATTAACCCAAAAAGAAATCTCGTTGAATTTTGTGTTTTTCTTTCTTTTTCTCTTCTTGTTTGTTTTTCTCTGTATGTACTAAGTGAAACAATCAGTCTCACTTGATGACGAATAAAAAAAATAAATTTGAATGATTTGACTGAGGGGTGATTTTATTCCATACCGACATCTGTCTGTCATGAGCCTCTCGGTTGCTCGCAGAAACACTGCCAAAGAAAAAATGACAGCTTCATGTCTGCGTGCGTGTTTTTCTCTTCCATCTTTCACTTGTGAGATTAGATCATGGCAACTGAACGTGCGTTAGCAGAAAAAAAGAAGCTCTCGAAAAGTCAACCACGTCTAGTTTTCGATGAGCCACCTCATATTTTTCGAGTCAAAAGTGGACAATCCTTAGCTCATTTGAAAGAAACTCAAGAGTTTTTGCCGTGCACAGCTTGTTCACAAGAAGCTGACCGCCGACAACGACCAACTTCAGCTTTACCATTACCACCACGGCCATCGACAGGAAATAGAAAACGAACAAAACCTCTACCGCCAACACAAGCTGATTTAGAACGGTTAAGTCGACCGAAATCTGTCCCACCAGAACAATTCTCGAATAATTGTAATTGGAATAATTTTATTAAAAAACGAAGTCGATACGGTACGACGAAACCTTTTCTGTTTTCATTCAATCTAAAAACAAATTTTCTTTTATCTTTGTCTAGCGATCAAGACACCCTATGCCCAATGTCACTTGACATGTGGCGAAGAAAATAGTGAACAGCGTCCACCATTTGTGAACTACGGTGGTCGATATGATGACAAACAATACGGAGAAAAACGAACATTCAATTCCTTAGCTATACATGTATGATCATTGGATTCTATGATTTTACTTGAGAATTTCGTTTGTTTGTTTTTAGCAACTGAAACATCATGAAATTGATGAAAAACGTCAAGCTGAAGTTCTTCGCGAACGACGTCTTCGTCTTCAAGCTCAGAACTATTTCCGTGAAATGGAAGAAAGAAAAGCTCGTTTGCAGGAAATGCGTGATCGAGCTGCACGCTCATCGACCGAATATCGAGATAACTATCGGCCACCTCAGGATTATCAAGGCGAACGAACCTATTCTCGTCATTGACATTCTTCTTTCTATTTGATCGTAGCCTAGAAATTTGTTTGTATTCTTGTTTTAATAATAATAAAAAAGTTTTCTATACGCACACAGCGACATCTATGCACTCGTTTCTCCCAATTGGTCGGCTTGATTAGGATTGTTTACGATGCAAAAAAATGAGACACGAGAAATGAAAAAAAAAACATCATATATATATATTTTTAGTTTGATCAAACGAAAATCATTCGGTAGGTAACGTTATTGATCATATTTATTATTGTCAGGTTTTTGAAACTAAAAGTACATTTGTTTTTAACGTTTGTATTTACAGGCAAAAAACACGAAATTTTCTTGTTTTTTTCGACCTCTTAGATCTTTCCCATTGTACTTGTTAGTATATTAGCTAAGGGACCAAATAATTGAACGATATTATTTAACGTTCTCGGATACCAGTGAATACCGTTCTTTTTTATTTGATTTTCATTGGTAAAACCAAATATTTGCTTAGCTTGATGAAACCAACGTAGGGGTGCCATCGCCATATGACCTAATTTATGATGATAAATAGACGAGTAACATGATGAACTAACACTATTGACAATCAATGTTCCATGTTGAGTGATTGGCGTTGCATAGCCTTGTTTAAGTTGAACATCAATCGAACGAATACGTGTCGGTTGTAATTGACCGTTCGATCCGATAATGTAGAGCGTATGAAGTTCAGGATCGATGTAACGTGCTTGAGTATAAGAACCATTGCCAATGAAAATTAAATGATCAGATGTGAGAGATATTTGATGACCTGTTTCAGTTGTAAATGTGTAGAAAAATGCTAGAAGACAAACAAAGAATTGACATTTTCGAAAATGTAAATTCGATGAAATTTACTGATAGATTCATTTTCATAATGTAGAAATGAGATGATTTCAGTGGATACAACTCGATCTTGAAAATCAGTTGCTAATACTCGATCGCCGATTTTTAAATCTTGAATTGCAATATCATTGCCATTGAGTGATTTAACTGTATCTGTCATTGAGAAACATTGCGGTTTGTCTATGACGCGAGAGAAATTTTGAGTTTTTCATTTCAAAAAAAAACTTGTGTTCGATATCATCACTTACTAACAAACGGACATTCGTCATTCATTCGTTCATTGATATTGACACAACATTTTTGCGAGAGTTCGATTAATTCTGATAGCGAACCTCGAACAAACTGAGAACGAAAAAAGCGATACACAATCGATTTGACACATTCATTTACTTACATCTTCACCAAAACAACCTCGTGTTTTCGTTTTCAAACATTCCATAAATCGTTCAGCCATCGTACAAAACGCTCGAATATTGCCTTTAGTTGCTTGAACTAATCCGACAGCATCGATTGCTACACAACTGAGAATTGTCGTTGGATCAGCTAGAGAAGTTTCTTTTTTCTTAGAAATAAATTTAGATTTTCGATTTTTCTACCTTCAACTGGACAGGTCGCACTTGTTTCGATGATTACATCGAATACTAATAGAACGCCTACAGTCAAGTAAAGAATACGATGATGGTTCATGACTATCGTTCAAATAAATGAATGAATGAATAAATTTCGTCTCTCTTTATATACTCGACAGAGAAGAAGAACAATTCAAATCCATATTGATCCAACTATTGTCATATCTTTACATTTGTTCAATTGACTATCTTGAAAAACATATCCGCATCTTAATGTCTCGACAAAGCTTTGTCTTTTTTTGTTCTCGGTGATTAACATCGTGTAATCAAGACACATTGTTCGATTACGAAAGCACACATTTGTCTAAGCTTGCTGTTTTTGCATAATCATCATCTTCGCTTTTTTTTTCAAGATTACCAACAATAATGTTAATCTTAGCTTCGTTGGGTAGTTGGCTACCCTTTGCAATTGTTGGATTGGTAAGACAAAAAAAAAAGAAGAAGAAAACAAACATTGAACTTCTTTTTTCACTTCTTAGTTTATTATCCTCTTTTCATTTGTATTTACATTACGATATCAGAAAAAACGAAATCGAGATTGTCTCGTGACATTTATCTGTTCGTTATCATTGATTATTGCCTTATTTACCGCGAGTTTATTACCTACAGATGTTATGCTCGTTTCGTTTATGAAATATCCAAATGGAACTTTTAAGGTTCGCAAACTGAACTTGTCTCCTCATTTGAAAATGAATCAATCAATTTAGGAATGGACAAGCAATCAAACTGTACGAGATCAGATTCAAAAAAATGTTGAACTCGGATATTATGGTTAGTTTTCGATGAGAAAATGTTCGTATCGAATCGTTTTTCTCGTTTGTTAGTTTTATATGGATTGGTTATTGCGATGGCTTTTATTGTCAATCCGTTTTTGTTCTTCTACTACGAAGAAAAACAAGAGGAAACAAATATGCCGAGTGTAAGCAGAAGAAAATTATGTTGACAATTAATTACTTGCTTGCTTGTCTAGAGAATTAAATCAGCATTTCAATGGACAACGGGTTTTGTCATATTTCTGCTTGTTCTCATAATTCTCGGGTAAGAAATCGAAAAGTTTCTTTATTAGAAAGTTTTATTCATCTTTTTTTTAGAGTATTCGTTCCACAAATCGCAACATTACCAAGCGATAATTCGACGAGCGAATGGGATCGTGTGAAATATCTGATCGATCATTTCGATAGTTCAAGTAGATTTCGTTGATTTCTTAAAAAAACTAAAATCGTTATTCTTTCGATTTTCTCTAGGAATCGAAGATTCGATTTCATTTGCAATATTCACTCTTAGTATCATCGGATTTTTTCTTCTCACGGTTTATACAGTAAGAATTTCGGTCGATATTTTTGTCTTTCGATTGAATTATCTCGTTCATTTTCAGGGTTATGGTTCAGTTGCATTACCATTGTCGTTAGTTCGTGGTAAACGAAGTGCACGTTTACAACAAGCATCGATTGAAGATCAACGTCAGGCTTTACAACAAGAGATTCGAACGTTGAAAACTCGCGTAGGAACTTGAGTTTTGATTTCTCAATGAGTTCAAAATTTGAAAATGTTTAGTATCCACGTCATGTTCCGATGCCGGCTCGTGAAAAACGACGATTAGCTGAACTCGAACAACAAGACGCAGCTCTATGTCGAAATGAAGAATCGATTATTAGCGTTCGACAAAGTTTCTTCTTTAAATGTCGATACATCTATCGACCCATACAAATTCTTCTCGGTCTACTCTTATTCTCATTTGTTCTACTCATATTCATCTCACTTCTTCTCAGCAATATTAATAAATGCTTGAATTTTGTCGATTTCAAACAGATATTCGCACAAGGCAATCAAACACTACCGAATCCGATTGATTTAGTTCTAACATGGACAGGAAAAGTAGAGACTTTATTCGGTTTCTGCATACAAATCACTATATTATTCGTTTTTGAAATTTTAGTACTATCCGATCAGTTACATCCTTCTATCGAGTTTACTTGTTTATATCATTCTAACATCATTATACGGTTTACAACAAATTGGCATTTGGTATTTCTGGATTCGAGTGAGTTTTTTGTTTTTTTTTGTATCATTGAAAAATTTATATTGAATTTGTAAAGATGTATCGATTTTCTCGCCAACGAACAAAACCTCAAGCTATTCTCATGCTTTGTTCGTTACTCATGTTCATCGTCGTTGCTATCAATGTCTTCGTCTATCTTCTCATTCCTCAATATGCGATCTACGGCGATCAACATTATTCGACAATCAATCAAGTAAAATCTTGATTCGAATATTTTCTCTTTTTGTACGTAAATGATCTTCAATCTTTAGAATGGAACGATAGTTATTCAAAAATGTACACAATATGTTACAACAAGTGAGAGATTGAGATTGTAAAAAGAAAAAAGGAAAATGTGGGTTTTGTTTTCAGATGATTGTCAAATGACGGTTATGGGTCGAATTATTCTTCGATTTTTCTATAAAGTCTGGATATTCGGGGCTGTCTATTTCGGTTTGAGTTGGTTTTTCCTTTTGGTAAATAATTTTTGATATTTAGACAAAAAATACATTTTGATTGTACATTTAGATCTCTTTACTCAGTTTGGGAATCAGTCTCATTCGTAATCGTGAATCAAACATTCAAGAATATACAGTCGATCGTTTATTAGAGGACGAAGAAGACGAAGATAATGATGTACCATTGATTCAATAATAAAAAAAAACACCACAGACTTGCATTTTCTCTTTCGATTTAATCGGTTGTATTGTCAGTGATCTTCGTTGTATTGTAAATGTATTAGTTAGAGACGATGTATCTGAATGTATTTATCTCATTTGAAAAAAATAAAGATCTTAATAAATAAATAAAAAACAACAATGAACAGTATTCAACAATAAATCGAATTTCTTTCAGATGTCTACTGATATTACACCATTAAAAGTCGATGAAGTTCAATTATATGAACTCGCACGATTAGCAAATTTGACAATTGATGAACGTATATTCAAAATTCTTCTCGAATTATTAAAACTCAATATTAAACCAGAAGCTATTCTACAAGTATTAAAAGTCTTAGCCAAACAAGGACAATCTTCAGCTGATAAATAAAATGATTTCTCTTCTCTCTTTCTTTTTTGTAAAACAAATGTTATGATAAAAAACATACACACACATACATACACATACGAATCAAGTTCTTCTTTATGACACTTTAGATTAGTGATTATGTTAGCTTCTCGTACATCGCAATCATTTGTATCATCATTGACAAATACGATAACGAATTCATTGACTAATTTTTCGTTGAATACCGAAACGAATCCTCATACTCTAGATTTGAATATGTCCGATACATTTTATGTTACACCAATAAATGAAATTGAAAAACTCGATGATTGGAATAAACCATTGGCACTTCAGGCTGCACATCATCATGAAAGTTTAAATGTACCAGATGTGATTGAAGTCGAATGGCGACTACGCGATCGGGTAATGACGAATGAATCAATTTGTGATTTTATTTTGTTTGTTTTTAAAGATGAAAACCGTAAGTGTCGCACTTGTTATGTGTCTTCACATTGGTGTCGATCCACCTGATGTCACAAAATCAAACCCTTGTTCAAAACTTGAATGTTGGATTGGTAAAAACAAATTGATATTGATTTGAATTTTGTCTATGAAAAGAAAATGTTCTCATTCTAGATCCATTTGCTTTATCTCCTAAACGAGCATTAGAAACTATTGCTGCTGAATTGCAACGTCAATATGAACGATGGCAATCAAAAGCACGTTATAAATCTAGTCTTGATCCAACTCAAGATGATATAAAAAAACTTTGCATGACACTTCGACGAAATGCTCGTGTAAGTGTTTTTTTTTATTATTGATTATCTTGAAAATATTGACAATCATGTTTCATCATATAGGAAGAACGAATTCTCTTTCATTACAATGGTCATGGTGTGCCACGGCCAACTTCGAATGGTGAAATTTGGGTATTTAATAAGAATTTTACGCAATATATTCCGTTGTCACTTTATGATCTACAAAAATGGATAAGCTCTCCATCGATTTATGTCTTCGATTGTTCGCATGCCGGTGTTGTGTTAAATTTATTTGTTAGATTTGCTGAACAGATCGATCGAGAACTCGAAGATGCTCGTGCTAATCTTTCTCGAACGCCACAACTAGCGTCTGTGCCTGGTCATCCAACAAGTCAATTGATTCCTCTTCTTCCATCGTCTTCGCCTCTTCAAGATATTCTACTTGGTGCTTGCGGTGAAAACGAACTCCTACCAATGAATCCCGAACTGCCAGCTGATTTATTTACATCATGTTTAACAACACCGATTAAAATCGCTCTACGTTGGTACGTTTTACAAAAGAATATCAGTCGATTGAATCCAGATATTGATCAAGATATGATTGATAAGATACCTGGCACAGTTACTGACCGAAAATCTATGCTCGGAGAATTGAATTGGATATTTACGGCTGTTACAGATACCATTGCATGGAATTCATTGTCAAAAGAAATTTTTCAGCGTCTCTTTCGACAAGATCTATTAGTTGCATCGTTATTTCGAAATTTCTTGCTTGCAGAACGAATTATGCGGTCATATGGATGTCATGTTTGTTCGCGGCCAGCTCTACCACCGATGTTTGAACATCGTTTATGGTTTGTATTGAAAAGAATGTCGAAATGAAAGCAAAAATTTTGAATTGTCAATAGGAATGCTTGGGATATGGCGTTAGATTTGTGTTTGAAACAATTACCATCGGTTTTAAAACAAACCGAAAGTGGAATACGCGAACCAGCTTACGAGCCAAGTTCGTTCTTTGCCGATCAATTAACGGCATTTTCAGTTTGGCTCAGTGAAAATTCTCTCTTAACATCAGCAGCTGAAAGAGAAAATTTAAAACAACCCGAACAATTACCAATTGTTCTACAAGTTCGTTTTCTAGAATGATGATTGAACTCGAAAATCAACATTCGATTATGTTTAGGTTTTACTCAGTCAATCTCATCGACAACGAGCATTAGATTTACTCGCTCGATTTCTTGATATTGGCACATGGGCTGTACATTTGGCACTCTCTGTCGGTATCTTTCCATACGTCCTTCGGTTATTACAAGCAACCAGTGATGATCTTCGACCGTATCTCGTTTTTATTTGGGCGAAAATTCTCGCGGTCGATCGAGTAAATTCAAAGCAATGATTGGTCTTCTCTTTTTTCTATTCAATCATACTTCTATCCTAGGCTTGTCAAATCGATATTATTCGTGAAAAAGGTCATGAATATTTCATATCAATATTGACTGATTCTCGTTCATCGACGGGTGTTCGTGCACTAGCAGCTTTCAATTTAACTTGTCTTGTTGATAATTACACCAAAGGACAAGTACGAATCGCATACTTCATCATTCTTTCTCTCTTGGATTCTATTGATTTTTGCTGTTCTAGGACGAACTTGTTCCCGTGATGTCTCGTGTTGTTGATATTTTAAATACTCCTGCACTGTCATTTCGCGAGACTTCAGCTTTATTTCTCTGGGCAACGTTGTTTCTCGGTCAGGCCTGGCGTGGCAATTCGAATGCTTGTGAAAAAGCTGTTCTTGTTCGTGCACCTGACACACTTCAAACTCTTTTGACAACACATGATTCGCCTGAAGTTCGTGCTGCTTGTGCCTATGCTCTCGGCACATATTTACTATCATCAACATCGGGCACTGAACTTAGTGAACGACGAATTGAACAATCCAAAGAAGCAGCTACAGTTCTCACCCGTTGTTTGCACGATGGTTCGCCACTTGTCCGACAAGAAGTGCTCGTTGCTCTGCATCATTTTCTAACTCTATTTGCACAATCAACGAATTCAAATGCTGTCAATAACGCGAATCGAACCGGTGGAATTGTCTACAAAACTGTTTTCGACAAAGTCAATGAAGCTATTCGAACAGTTGCTGCGTCTGATCCGTCGTATGAAATGGTTCAATTAGCCGAAACAATTCTCACTGATCTACAACAGCCAGTTGGCACGAAATTTTTTCAATGGTGCTGCGGTCGTTTTCGTGTTTCGAACACGATTAGTCGCGATCTTGGCTCGGGCATTAGTCAACAACAGGGTGTTTTCGATAATGACGAAGGAAATGATTGTTTTGCACGTAGCGGTCGATATTGGAGAAATCATTGTATACGTTCGAATCCATGTCGTTTAGCTGATTTTCAGCATATGCGTGAAATTGTTTTTAACAATCGAACAACCAATGCGAGTCCTTTAGTTGTACGACTTCATCCATACGAAAACTATCTCACCGTTGCTAATTCACATAGTAATCTAATATTTTATGACTTAGACGGACAACTTCGTTCGAAATCAGTATTAAAAGTTGGATCCATCGGTTCGACAATCAATACACTAGATTATATCAATGCACACGATCGAACATTGATCTGTGTCGGAACAGATAATCACGCTATACGAATCTATGATGCAACTAGTCATCGTCTTATATCATCATGGATCGCTCTCGACGACGAATATATTCATTCACATCATCGAACTGGGCCAACATCATCAACAACAACAGCAGCAGCACCATCAGCTACATCATTAAAAACTCAACGAAAATTTGTCGTCAATTGGAATCAACAATTATGTCGAATATATGCATCGAGTACTGATCTCGATTATGTTGCTCTATGGGATGTCGAACGTGAACGTTGTTTGTACACGATGGATACAGGTGCATCGGGCGGTGTGTTCTGTTTGACATCGGATATTCATGGTTATTGTGCAGCAGGCATGGGCGATGGAACAATTCGATGTTTTGATACACGTTCGAAAGAAAGTGCGATTGCAATTATTCCACCAGCAGCACCATTGAATCGTCATGCGCCTATCATTGCATTGAAAGCTGATACAAATGATCGATTATTGTCGATTAGTAATTTGGGACAATTGAGACGTTGGGATATTGAAAGTGGAACAAATGCGGAATTATCTGGTCCACAAACATCGCAACAAGTTCTTGCTGCAGATGTTCATTCGACAGGCAATGTACTAGCACTAGCAACAGCCAATGCTCTACAATTCAAAACATGTTTCGGTGATCTTCTTTTTGATATAAAACAATCGAAATTTGCTCAAGTTTCATGTTTATCCTTTCATCAATATCGTCAATTACTTGCCGTCGGATTTAATGATGGTTCATTGTCGATGTTTACGGGCAAAACAAATTCATCAACTGTATAATGAAATATCCCCTTTCTTGTTATTTGTTGGTTCTATTTTCTATTTTGATTCAGACGATTTTTTTTCTTTACTACATCCATGTTTCTATTCATAACAACAACAACAACAACAAAAAACTCTCTACCCAGTGATAATCAAGGAGTTTGTGTCTGTGTGTGTGGTTTTTTTTGTTCTCTTTATACAAAAACAACGTCGGTATGTGACTACCACAGATTAAAACGTTTT